>Ga0228535_1000101_pt1 | contig 266817 bp, 242 predicted proteins | sample SJ1metagenome_FD_168457 | JGI IMG/M metagenome (GOLD analysis project Ga0228535, IMG submission 168457) | Enriched culture of PCE-dechlorinating microbial communities from Ithaca, New York, USA - SJ1 | ecosystem: Engineered > Modeled > Simulated communities (microbial... > Unclassified...
AACGCCTGGGGCAATCGGTATACGGATGTTGGCGCTGGCGTAGCGGCGCGCGGGAATGGCAGTTACGTGTTTGTACTGAATGTGTGTATGGTGGTGGGGCAGGGATCGAGCGGATCGGTGCCAGGTGCCACAAGCAACCCACTTGCCACGCAGGATCTGTCGAATTACGTTTATGGGGTAACGAAAGCCACCCCCCTGACAGATGGCACGATCAAGCACAAGGTGCTGTATGGTCAGACCTTAACGACCATCGCTGAAGCTTATGGGGTGAGCATTGAAACCCTGCAAGCGCTCAACGACATGACAGCGGACGATACCACCATTTGGGTGGATCAGGAGCTCCTCATCCAGATAGGAACTGGAACAGAAGAGGCGCAGGAAAGCCCGACGCCCAGCGCGGCAGCGACAACGCGTCCGACACAGACGGCGAGCGTCTCATCCAGCACGGCTACCCCCCAGAGTTCTCGAGAAAATTCCAGAGTTGGGTTATCTGCCAAAACACTGGGGATTTTGCTGGTGGGAATCTCAGTGGTGGGGCTGGTGGTGGTTGTGTATCTTTTCTTCATCAAGAAATAACCGGATAGGCACTTTCCTGCTGCTGACAGAAGGAATGAGCCGTCAGCGACTACATCATCCATGGGTTCCTTGGAATTGAAGCAGGTCAGGATGGAATAAGCCTGTTTGTTCTCCGTTGGAACAGACCGTATCAAAGCGGCACCTGGTTGATTTGCGCAAAACTTTCCTCGACGGCGCTGCGCAACCATGGAAACGGATAGAGGGCGCGGGCTGTACTGACGGGAAAGTGATGCGCATAGCACTGATGCCGTATAATTGAAACATCCGAGTTAGAAGGAAGGGAAGACAGGCATGGCTAAGTATATAGGAGTATTGACCGCAGGGGGGGATACCCCCGGGTTGAACGCCGCTCTGCGGGCACTGGGAAAATCAGCGCTGGGAGAATACAACCTGCAATTGATCGGATTCTACGACGGATTCCGCGGTTTGATGAATGACCGGTCGGTCATTTTGGATGAACAGAAATTATCTGGCATTCTCACTTTTGGAGGAACCGTTCTGGGAACCAGCCGAGACAAGCCGCACCGCATGCCGGTGGGAGATAAATTGATGGATATGACGGATGCCATGCTGGAGGTGTATCACAAACATCATCTGGACGCGCTGGTGTGCATTGGCGGGGGAGGGACACAAAAAAATGCCTATCGCCTGATGCAAAAAGGCATGAATGTGATCACCATCCCCAAGACCATTGATCGGGATATCGCCATGACAGATGCCACTATTGGGTTTGACACCGCACTGGGCATTGCCACCGAGGCGGTTGACCGGCTGCACAGCACTGCTCACAGCCACCATCGCATTGTGCTGGTTGAATTAATGGGACATAACGCCGGCTGGCTGGCATTAGGAGCGGGCGTAGCAGGCGGGGCAGATGTCATTCTCATCCCCGAGATCCCTTATGAGCCTGCCAGGATTGCCGAAGCAATCTTAGCGCGGGTGCACAGCGGAAAGCGTTTCAGCATCGTGGCTATTTCTGAGGGCGCCACCTCCAAAAAAGCTGTCGCGGAGCTTGACGCGCTGACCCAAGAAAAGAAGAATGCCAAAAATAAGGAAGAAAAAAGGAAAGTTGGGGAAAAGATCGAAAATTTCCTGCACTCTCAATCGAACAAGACCATGCTGCTGGCTCAAGAGCTGGAAAGCCTAACTGGACTTGAATCGCGCGTCACTATTCTTGGTTATGTGCAGAGAGGGGGCACCCCTTCGGCGCGCGACCGTTTACTGGCAACCGAATTGGGAACCACGGCTGCCTCGCTGTTGGCGAAGGAAAAATATGGATGCATGGTGGCGGTTCACGAAGAGCGCATCGAAGCAGTTCCACTGGAAAAAGTGGTCGACCGGCGTAAGGTGGTACCCTTGGATCATTCCTGGGTCAAGGCAGCCAAGCGGGTGGGAACCTGCATGGGAGATGACATTTAAATAAAGAAGAGAAGTTCTCGAATGGAACCTCTCTTCATTTCTTGCCGTGGAAACTTATTGAGCGACGTAGTAGTGGAAGTACACTTCGGAGAATGACTCATTGGTATTGTTTTTGAGATACCAGCGCGTGGTGTACTCGCCTACTTTATCAGGGGCGATGGAGGGCAGGTCAAAACACCATTTCCCTCCGGGTTCGACAGTTTCACCGATGTAGAATTTGGTAGTGCTAGACCATAATTGATAGCCACTCACATACTGCAGGTAATACTTGGTGGTCCAATCCGTTGCGCCGATATTGGAAAGACATACATGGAAGGCAAAATTTTGCGAACGGGTTAACACTGTGCCATCTATCGGGGTCTGGGTGTTCCATCTTGCCGCATCGCCATAATACTGGGTGGTTGCGGTGGGATAGGCGGGTTGATTGGAGACCTGCGCGGTGGCGGTGGGTTGATTCGGGTCGACAGTGGGCGTGGGGGGCAGGGTGGGCATGGATGTGGCAGTGGGTTGGGGAGTGGCGCTAGGTTGAGCGATGGCGGTTTGGGTCATGCTAACCATGACAGTCTCCGCAACCTGAGTGAAGACAACATTCGGATCCTGGGTTGGTTCAGCGTTGGCTCCTCCAGTGCAGGCGCTCAACAAAATGACCGCAAAACCAAGAACGAGAAATCCGTTGATCTTTTTCGATTGTTTCAGCATTTTATCTTTCTCCATCAAAAATGAATATGTATTATACACGAAGAAGCAAGCATGCATTTTTATAATACAAGGCAGCCTAAGCATACCACGCGGTTTGAAATGAATCAAACCAGCTTATTCTTCGAATAGCGCATATTTTTTCTGCTGTTCCTGCCGGAATTGCTGCGTGTAAAGATGGTAATATTTGCCCTGTTTCTGGATGAGTTCCTTGTGGGTTCCCATTTCGCTAATCTGACCGTTTTCAATGACCAGGATGCGACCAGCGTTCTTGATAGTGGACAGGCGGTGTGCGATGATGAAAGTGGTGCGGTTGACCATGATGGATTCGATGCCTTTCTGCAGGGCAGCTTCGGTGAGGGTATCGACCGATGAGGTGGCTTCGTCCATGATGAAGATTTCAGGATCAGAAAGAACAGCTCTGGCTAGGCTGATGAGCTGCTTTTGCCCGACCGAGAGGAGCACGCCCCCTTCGCCAACCGGTTCATCATAGCCATGTGCCATTTTCGTAATGAAATCATGCGCACCGGCTAATCGGGCAGCCGCTTCGATATCTTGATGGGTGGCGTTCAGGCGACCATAGGCGATATTCTCCTTGATCGTTCCCGAGAAGAGGTGGGGGGTCTGCAGCACGACGCCGATGCGCGATTGGATGGCGCTTAATGAGAAATCCGTGTAATCTTTGTTGCCGATGAGAATACGTCCCCGCTTCGGTTCGAAGAAGCGGCAGATCAAATTGACGATGGTGGTCTTTCCACCTCCGGTTGAGCCGACCAGGGCGACGGTCTCTCCCTGTTTTACTGTGAAACTGAGCTCTTTAATCACCGGGCTGCCGTCTTCATACCAGAAAGAGACCTTTTCAAATTCGATATCTCCGTGAAGGGAACCTGGATCGAACGCTGTGGGTTTATCTTTCACATCAGGAGGGGTATCAATCAAGGTGAAGATGCGCTCGGCGGATGCGATGGCGCGCTGCATTTCAGCGATGACGCGTGCCAGATCCTGGATGGGCCACATCATGAAGGTTATGTAGGAGAGGAAGGCTTGCATTCCACCAATGCTAATACCACCGACGGTAGCCTGAGCACCGCTATACCAGATGACCCCGCCCAATGCCAGCGACGAGATCAACTGCACGGTGGGCAGGAACAACGCACTGATCCAGGCAGCCTTATAAGATGATGTATACATCTCCCCGGTGAGGTCGCCGAATTCTTTCAGGTTCTCTTTTTCTCTGCCCAGCGCCTTGATGACGCGCACGCCGGTAATATTTTCGTTATACGAAGCGGTGATCTGCGAATTGATCTTGCGCACAACACGATACTGGCGCAAGATGCGGGTCTGGAATTTAATGCCGACATACAGCAGCAAAGGCAGCATGGCGATGACAATAAACGTGAGGCGGGTATTGATCTTGAACATGAAGTACATGGAAGTGGCGATATTCACGATCCCCCAGGTTGAATCCAGGATACCCCAGGTGACCAATTCAGCAACGCGCTCGGTATCGTTGGTAACACGCGACATGATCCAACCGACCGGCGTTTGATTGTAGTAGGAAAGCGAAAGATTTTGCAAATGGTTAAACAATTTTTGGCGCAGGTCGAAGCGCACCTTTTCACCCACCGTGCTGACGGTGTAGACAAAGGTAAATACGGTGCCGGCTTCAAACAGAACAATCAGCGCATACTGGTAAAGAATGTTCAAAAGAATGCCAACCTGACCAGAAAGGATGCCCTCGTCGATGATGCGTTTGGTCAGAAAAGTAGTGTAGGCATCCATGACGGAGGTCAGAATGACCGCGACCAGAAAAACTAGCATCAATCCCCAATGAGGTTTCATGAACTTGAAGATGCGCAAAAAGATCTTGCCGGTCGTTCCTTCGCGCGAATAATCGATTTCTTCAAATGTATTAACTGGCACGGTCGATCTCCTTCTGAAGATCCTCTTCGATCCTGGTTTGAATGTCGAAAATATTACGGTAAACCCCTGCTTGCTTGAGAAGTTCCTGATGGGTGCCTTTTTGAATGATGTGCCCCTTGTCCAAAATGAGGATCAAGTCAGCGTTCATGATACTTTGGACGCGATGGGCGATGATGAAAGTGGTCCGATTTTGCATGAGTTTTTGGATGGCGGATTGGATATGCGCTTCGGTCTCCGCATCCACAGAGGAGGTCGAGTCGTCCAAAATAAGAATACGGGGGTCCTTGATGAAAGTGCGCGCAATGGCAATCCTCTGCTTTTGCCCACCAGACAGGGTGACACCCCGTTCCCCAACCAGCGTTTTATAACCCTGGGGGAAGGAAAGGATGACATCGTGGATGGCTGCCATTTTGGCGGCTTCTTCGACCTGTAGCTGGGTTACCTTTTCTTTGATCCCGAAGGTGATATTTTCATAAATAGAGCGGGAAAAGAGGAAGGGCTCCTGTTCCACAATGCCAATCTGTTCGCGCAGAAAACGGCGAGTGTACAAACGCAGGTCACTGCCATCCAACAAAATTGCCCCTTCGGTGACGTCATAGAATCTGGGCAGCAAATTCACCAGACTGGTTTTCCCAGAGCCGGTGGAACCAAGCAGGGCGACAGCCATGCCAGCTTTGCATTCAAACGTAATGTCATGCAGAACCTCGCTGCCGTCTTCATAGTGGAATGAAACGTTCAAGAAAGAAATATCACCCTTGATCCTGGTATTCGACGTGATGCTGCCCTGATCGAGAGGTTCGCGGTCTTCCTTGATGATCTTGTATAGGCGGTCATATGAAACCAAGCCATTGGACATCTGAACGATCATTCTGCCCAGGTTGCGCAACGGATAAATGATCCACACCACCAGACCCGCGTATGCCATGTAGGTTCCAACCGTGATGACCCCATCCATAGCCATTTTGGCGCCAATGAAATATCCGAACAATAACTGGGCACCGCAAAAAATATCAGAGATGGGCCAAAAAAGCGAATGGAGCGCCATCAGTTTTCTACCGCGGTTGTATTTTTCGAAATTGTCGCGTTTGAACTTCTCGATCTCATAGGGTTGGCGCGCAAACGCTTTGACAACCCGCACACCGCTCAAGTTTTCCTGCAAAGTGGTAGAAAGTATGGCATCCTGTTCCTGGTACGCTTCATACGCTTTGGTGACTTTCTGGAAGAAATAGATCGAAATGAAAAGAACGATGGGCACAACAATGATGGAGTACAAGGCAAGTTTGCCGTTCAACCTGAGCAAAGCGATGAAATTCACCAGAAAAAGGATGATGATTCTGCCCACGCCGATAGCCTGATCGGCATAGAAGCGGCGGATGGCATCCACATCGGAGGTGCAGCGCTGGACAAGATCTCCCGTGTCCGTTTTGGCATGATAAGCGAAGGTGAGGTTTTGGATGTGATCATACAAATAATCCCTCAAGCGGCGGGTGGTTCCTTCTGCGACCTGAGCAGCATCCTTTTGGCTAAAAAAGGTAGCTAATCCCTGGAAGAGGAAAAGGAGGATAAACCCAATGGCAACAGCTACCACGCTTACCGTTGCGCTTTGAGCGAGCAGGAAGTTATCTACAAAATATTCCAACAGCAAATACGTTCCTGATTTTGCCAGGGCAGCTATGATCTGGAAGATCATGGCTCCGATATACTGCATCTGGTATCCACTCATGAGAAGCCATAAGCCGCTCAGGCGTTTTTCGTTCAAAATCTTCTTAAAATCGAGGGTTTGATATTTCACTGTCATGAATTCATTTCCTTGGGTTGGTTCTGAAGGATCCGCTTGAATTATACGGCATGTTTTGCCAGCACATTGCTTTTTTATCAAAAGCTGTACTAGAATAACAGGAATTTATCCAATAAGGAATAGCCGGTTGAAGTACTTTAAAGAGATTGAAACAGGCACGCTTATCTAAAGCCCGATGTTTTCTGGTGATACTACTGACTTGTTTCAGAATACAAGGACAACGAGATGGGCTATGATTAGGATGAAAGAAGGGAGCGGAATCGTGGTGGCAAACAAAAAAATACGGATGATGATCCCGGGACCGGTGGAGGTGCACCCGGATGTTCTGAAAGCCATGGGATCAGCGGTTGAGCCGCACTATGGGGACGCATGGGTGGCGAAGCAGCAACGCGTAACGGAAATTTTGAAAGAAATCTTCAACACTGCAGGAGATGTGTACCTGTTGGTTGGGTCAGGCACCTGCGCGATTGACGCGGCAATTGGAAGCTGTTTGCAGGGGGGCGAAAAGATACTGGTAGGGACGAACGGCTACTTTGGCGACCGCCTGGTTTCCATCGCCAAACATAATGGACTGGAAGTGATCGAGGTCAAGGCGACGTGGGGAGAAGAGCTTGACGCGGATGAAATCGAGAGGGCACTGGAGAGAGATCCATCCATCAAAGCGGTTGCGGTGGTGCACAGCGAGACTTCCACCACCGTTCTCAATCCAATTCAAGATATCGGACCGATCGTCCGAAGGCATGGGCAACTCTTCATCGTAGATGCAGTATCTTCGTTGGGTGGCGTTCCCTTTTCTATGGATGAATGGTGCGTTGACGCCTGTGCAACGGCTACGCAAAAATGCCTGGGAGCGCCTCCGGGGTTAGGACCGATTGCAGTCAACGAGCGCGCATGGAAGAGCATCGACAGATTGCAAACAGGCGAGCATGGCTGGTACACTGATCTGCGGGTGTGGCGGCAGTACGCGCAGGAATGGGGTGACTGGCATCCGACACCGGTCACCATGGCAACCAATAATGTCAACGCGCTGCTGGTATCGCTGACGCAATTGAAAGCGGAGGGTATCACAAAGCGCATGGAGCGGTATCGCAGCCTGGCGCTGCAACTGCGGGAGGGGATGCGAAAAGCGGGAATCGCACCGTTCACTCCGGATGAAAAGTTGAATCCGGTGTTAACTGCCGGGGTTGCGCCGAGCGGAGTTAACAGCGCTGAGATCGTCCGGTATTTTCTACAGGAATATGCCATCCAAATCTCAGGAGGGTTGGGAGCTCTGAAAGCGGGCATCTTTCGCATCGGGCATATGTCGCCGGTCATGACCAGCGAGGATATCGAGCTGGTATGTGAGGCGCTGGCGTCTTTCTGCCGAACGCGCAATCTGTGAGAAAATGAACCAGAACCGGTGACGAACGCCGGTTCTTTTTTTCAAAATAAGTCTATAATTAAGCCACTATATTCGTTCCGAAAGGAGGAAACTATGGCGAACGTTATCTTTGACCATGTAGTCAAAAAATTCAACGACGTCGTCGCAGTGAACGATCTCAGTTTTGTGCTGGATGATAAGGAATTCCTGGTTTTGGTGGGTCCTTCGGGATGCGGCAAAACCACCGCCTTGCGCTGTTTGGCGGGACTGGAAGAAGTGACCTCGGGGGAAATCAAAATCGACGGAAAAGTGGTGAATGATGTTCCACCGAAAGACCGTGACATCGCGATGGTATTCCAATCCTACGCGCTCTATCCCCACATGACGGTGTTCGATAACATGGCTTTTGGATTGAAGCTGCGCAAAGTCCCCAAAGACGAAATCAAACGCAAGGTGGAAGAAGCTGCAAAAGTGCTGAACATTGAAAACCTGTTGAAGCGAAAACCCAAAGAGCTCTCGGGTGGTCAGAGGCAACGCGTAGCCGTGGGACGCGCGATTGTGCGCGAGCCCAAAGTTTTCCTCTTTGATGAACCGCTCTCCAACCTGGACGCAAAACTGCGCGTGCAGATGAGAACCGAAATCACCAAGTTGCACCAGCGCTTGCAGACCACTTTCATCTACGTTACGCACGACCAGATGGAAGCCATGACCATGGGAACGCGCATCGCGGTGTTGAATCACGGTATTTTGCAGCAGATCGATACCCCGCAGATGCTATATGACAAACCCAACAACCTGTTTGTAGCGGGTTTTATCGGGTCTCCTTCCATGAACTTCTTCAACGGCAAGATTGAGAAGAAGGATGGCAAGGTAATGCTGAAAGCGGAGAGCTTTGAGGTAGAGATCCCCAAAGAAAAGGTAAAAATCTACGAACACCTGGCGGGAAAGAAAATTATCTTTGGAATTCGCCCAGAGGATGTCCACAATCCGGAATACTTGCCTGCGCGGATCAAACCTGCGATTATCAAGAGCATCGTGGATGTGACTGAGCTGATGGGGAATGAGATATTCCTGCACTTGAAGCCATCTGAAAAAGATGCAGTATATGTGGCGCGAGTGGATCCTCGCACGCGTGTGAAGGTCGGGGACGTGATCGAGGTGGCTTTCAACATGGAAAACATCCATGTCTTCGATCCTTCGAAAGACGCGGAAAATCCTGTGGCTGTTCGATAAAGCCTGATCTACGCGATAAAAACTGCACCCTTGCTGTTGGTTGCGTCCAACTTGTGGGGTGCAGTTTTTTTCTTTCCATACTTTTTCGATCATCGTTCAAGCGGCAAACTGCCGTTTCGAATACCGTTAATACCTGCAAGAAAGCCAGGCTCTGGCTATTTTCTTTCTGCCGTTCCTGCCAGATGCGCTACTCAACCCTTTCTTTTTTCTTGAGCAGACTACCACAGGCATAATGCAAGAAGAACGCCAGGGTGAAGCTGATGATGCCAACCGTGATGAAGACATTTACCCAGAAGGGGGTGGGGAACAAGCGGATCAGGGAGTCGCTTGGGTAGAAGAGCCAGGTATCTCCTTCGAAGAAGAGGGAATGAAAGATGGTGAAAAGACGGTCAAAATTGAGAAGTACAGCCAAAAGTACAAAAACGATAAAAAAGAAGATGATTTTGCTTGCCAGTTTTCCGGCTTCGAGTAAGTGGGTCTGCCAATGTAATTTCAATGCCAGCACTATCCCCGCTGCCATGACGGCGATGCTGGCATACCAGACAGCTAATACGATGTGGGTGAGGTCACGCACGTCACGCATATGGCTGAGCTCTCTTTGGTTGAACAGCGGCTTGCCATCAGGCGTCGCGAGCGCCTGATAATCGGCATCTGATAATTTCCCAAGCAGATAATCCACCGATTGATAAGCCAGGACAGTCCGGGTATCTCTGGAAAAACCGTAGGTATCGTCAGGGAAAGCGGGGTAAGCGTATTCCAGGTCAATGAAGGTATGGGTCAGGCAAAAGCGTATCCCCGCGATCAGGATCACCAAAATGAAAGCAAGGAACATGATATGTCTATACACAGTTTTCATCGCAACGTTTCAACGCCTCCGGCACGGTAAAAATCGATCAGCATGGTATTGACCAAATTCTCCACCGGTGCACGATCATCCGTAAAAACGAGGTCGCTTGCCCCTAGAGGCTGCAGGTTCAAAATGGCGGTTTCCATGGATTCTCTTAACAATGCAGGAAAATTTCCTGACGCATCGAGGAACAAATAATTATTATACAGGTTCTGGACGCTTGTAGCGGAGCGGGTGGCATACAGCATGGTGTTGAACGTGTCTGGAACATCGCTGATATAGACGGACGGAAAAACGCGACCGAGGGTGGTGGCGAGCGCATTCACCAGACGGCGGTCATCCCCGATCCTGGCGACGTTCAAAACCAGGGTGCCATCTGCGGAGAGGTGGTCGTATACCTCCTGAAAGAATTCCAAAGTGGTGAGATGCGCCGGAATATAGGGGGGACGGTAAGCATCGATGGAAATCAGTTGGTATTCCTTGTGCATCGCGCGCAAGCCCAGGCGCGCATCTTGCGCGAAAACGGTCAATTGGGGCACATCCATTCCGAAATAGTCATATCCGACTTCAATCACGGTTCCATCAATTTCAAAGCCGTCGATATGAACATCAGGAAAGACGCTGACGGCTTGCCTGGCGCTGGTTCCCCCTGCCAAACCCAAGATTGCCATGGAGCGGAGATCTTGGGGTGAATAAGGGGCATCCTGAAAAAAAGGAGCCACCAAGACCTGCTGCCAGGTTCCTCCATAGGCGAGGGTACCAGGATGATAGATGGAGTGAATGCCCTGCCCTTCATTCAAGCGGAGCAGGTTGTAGCCATTGATCTGCTGGACTTGAATGTAGTTGTATTCTGACTCTTTTTCGTAGATCAAACCGGTGGAGATCTTATCGGTACCCTGCAAGCCAAACCAGGCGCTGAGGGCGATGACCAGAGGCATCCAGCCAAATTTGATGAGGGTTTTTCTAAATCCAAGAGGGGTGGTGCATGAACCCCAAAAACCGACCAGCCATAAAAAAGAGGCAAGGATGAGAAAATTCTTGTACGTGCCAACGGTTGGGATCAAAACGAGGACGGGCAAAAAGGTTCCAATGAACGAACCGGCGGTGGATATGGCGTAAACTTTGCCTGAAATGTTGCCCGAAGTGCGCGCCTCATCCACCAACAAACGGATGGCAAAAGGTGAGGTCATGCTCAACAAGACCATGGGAACGCTGAAGAGGGCTAATACCGCAGCGAAAGCCAGAATGAGGGGACCAATCGACAAGGTATCCATGGCGAGACTGGCAGAACGCAAGACCGGTTTGGCGATAGAGGGGATCAAGCCGGTGCTAAAAGCGCCCCAGGTGATGATGCGGTAGAACAGCTCGAGCTGTGGGGAGCGGTCTGCCCATTTTCCCCCGAGGATGGAGCCGATGGTCATATAGATCAGGATGGAGCCGATGACGCATGCCCAGATCAGGTTGCTCGATCCGAAATAATTGGATAACAGGCGGGAGGCGGATACTTCGATAGCCAAACTGACCAACCCTGCTCCGAAGATCGCGAAGTAAATCCTGGTACGCATGGGATGATTATATCGAAAAAGAAGGATGAATATCAAATATAATGAAAGAGGTCAAAGCGGAGGTTTGTGTGTATCAGATCGTAAGCGTGGAACAGATGCGGGCTCTCGAACATGAAGCGGACAGCCGGGGGTTGAGCTACGCGCAGATGATGGAAAACGCGGGGAAGGCAGCCGCAACCTTGATCAATCAGCGGTTTGGCAAGAGAAAAGGCAAGAGCATCGTCGGTCTGGTGGGCTCAGGAAACAACGGGGAAGACGCGCTGGTAGCTTTAAACCATTTGCAGTGTCAAGGTTGGGACACCCACGCTTATCTCATCAAAGAGCGCAAGGAACACGATCTTCTGGTCGAACAGTACCTGGCTGGCGGCGGCAACGTAGACCGTTTTTCAAACGATGAAAACCATTCTTTGCTCGATAACCTGACCAAGCACTGCCATTTTCTGCTGGATGGCATATTCGGAACGGGAGTACGCCTGCCACTGCGAGGGGAAATTGAAGAGGTTCTTCAGCACCTGCGCGACGCTGAAAAGCTGCCGTATATCATTGCCCTGGATTGTCCATCGGGTGTGGATTGTGATTCAGGAGAGGCTGACGTTGCTGCCGTGCACGCGCAATGGACGATCAGCATGGCTGCCGTGAAGCGGGGGCTACTGGAATTCCCGGCATTTGAGCACGTTGGCGAACTGAGCGTGGTGGAAATCGGTCTGCCGGCAGATCTGGAAGTGTGGAAAGGGGGGAGGGAGTTTTGCATGGATGAAAGCGCTGCGGCGGCAATGCTGCCAGCGCGCCCAGTGCAGGCGCACAAAGGCACGTTTGGCACCGCCGTGATCTTTGCCGGTTCGCGCGCCTACCCGGGAGCAGCTTATCTGGCGGCAAAAGCCGCCTATTTGGCGGGGGCGGGGCTGGTAACCCTGGCAAGCATTGCGGAGGTGCGGCAAGCCATCGCCGGAACATTGCCTGAAGCCACCTGGTATTTGCTGCAAACGCAGGATGAGGGACTTGGGTGGGACGAAACCACCTCACTGCCGGCTGTACTCCAAAAGGCTTCTGCCATTCTTGCTGGACCAGGCTGGGGAACGCACCCAAGTGCGGCAATCTTGCTGGAGCGCCTGTTCGATATAATGAAAGAGAACCCACGCACCCCGCTCATTATTGATGCGGACGGGTTGAACCTGTTAAGTCAGCATGTGGAACTGTTTAAAAAACTGCCGGCAAACTGCATCCTGACCCCTCACCCGGGCGAGATGGCACGCTTGAGCGGACTTGCGGTAGAAGAGATACAAAAAGACAGGCAAACGATCGCAAGAACGTACGCCAAGAAATGGAACGCGATCCTGGTTCTCAAGGGAGCGTTAACCATGATTGCCGACCCCTGCGGCAGACTGGTGGTGAACCCCGTGGCGACGCCAGCCCTGGCGAAAGCCGGAAGTGGAGACGTGCTGGCAGGGATGCTGGCAGGCTTGGCGGCGCAGGGAATTGATGGGTTGGACGCGGCTTGCATGGCGTGCTGGATGCACGGACGGGCAGGCATGCTCGCTGAACGCGCTGTTGGGCATTCTGCCAGTGTGATGGCGAGCGACATCCTGCGATCTATCCCATGGGTATTTCGCATACTCTTAAAAAGAAAAGCAGGGTGACGATTGAGGCACCCTGCCAACTTTTCCTTCCGCCGGACTATTCCGATTTGGCGATCTTTTTTGTGGAAGGAGTTTTCTCTTTCTTGCTTTCGAGAATCACCTGCCCCTTTTCAGCGACCTCTGAGGCGCTCTGCATGGTATCGTCGATGGCGGCGGATACATCACCAACCGTTTTTTCGGCTTGCGTCAGGACCTCTTCGGCATAGTTGGCGACTTTGTCACGCAATTCGATCGATTTCTCTTTAACCAATTTGCGCGTTTCTTCTCCTGCCTGAGGAGCCAATAAGAGCGCAACCACTGCGCCGGCAATTCCACCTAAGAGCAAACCGGAGAAAAATGATCCAAAATTATCATTATCAGACATTGATCTTACCTCCTGAAGAGAATTATTTTATTTCTTCAATATTCCTAGAATTTCAAACAGTTTTTTTGCACCAGCCATATAGCTGTTGGCTGCGATCACCGGCTTTACGGCGCGCTTGCTGAGGAAATCGGCTGTGCCTTTCACCGTGTCGATGGTTTCTCTGGTATTGGAGATGATGGGTTTGATCTCATTTTGCAGCATATTGGTAAGCGCAGCCAGTTGGATGACCAAAATAACCAGAGCCACCCCAATGATAAACGATTCAAACGCCAGGACAATAATGAAAATGTCGCGCACCTGGCTGGTGGCATCAGGACCTGCCTTGACCAGGGAGTAAATCCCGTAGATACTGGCAGCCATGACCAACAAAAAAATGATGATGCCCCACACCAATTTTCTCTTATCGATCATATTGGCATTTGGATCGGCAGGCGGGGTACCTGGTAGGGGTTGTGACGATTCGCTCATTTTGTTCATCTTTTTCTGTGTTTTGATTATAACATACCCGTTTTTTGCCTTTTTTCGGAAGGAAAACAGGCAAGCTATACATGGTGTGGGTTTCAAAAACCCACTTGCTACAATCACGGATCCATGCAATGATTCTATTAAAGTAACAATGGAATAGAAAAAAAGATACGCCACAGCCAGCTACGAGCCGCATTTGGAAAATCATCAAATCTGTATTAAACTAGTAAGTTACTTCATTGTCTATTTTAAGGGAAAAACATGACAGGTGAAAAGCATTTGATCGTCGGTCTGGGGAATCCGGGTAACCAACACGAGAAGAACCGCCATAACATTGGCTTTATGGTTGTTGATACGTTGGCGAAGCGCTGGGGAATCAGCATGAAGCGCAACCGAAAGAATGCCTTAACCGGCGAAGGTACCTATCAGGGGATCCCGGTTGTGTTGGCTAAACCACAAACCTATATGAACAACTCCGGACTTTCGGTAGGTCCCTTGAGCCGGTTGTACGAAATTCTCCCGGAGAATCTGCTGGTGATCTATGATGACCTGGACCTGGCATTTGGTCGCATTCGGCTGCGCGCATCAGGCAGCGCGGGAGGGCATCACGGGATGGAATCGATCATTGAAAAAGCATCCACCAGTGAATTTCCCCGTCTGCGCATAGGCATTGGGCGACCCCAGCATGAAGGTGAAGATGTGATTGATTTCGTGTTAACCGGTTTTCACGGACCTGACAAACAGAAACTGAAAACCGTTCTCAGCCAGGCAGCGGACGCGGTGGAAACCTACCTGCAATCGGGCATCGAGATAGCCATGACACAGTTCAATGGCGTCTTCCTGGATGAGGAATGATCAATATCCGTTTTCACGAATTGGATGGGTTTACCCACGCACTCAGCGCGGTGCGCGGGGGACGACCTGAGGGTGCCTTGGGTCTGGTGAAACCGGTGCGCCTGCCTCTGGCGATGACGTTGCAAAAAGAACTCAAGGTACCTTTGCTCTATGTTACCGGACAGATGAACCGCGCACAGGTTCTGATGGAAGAAGCGCAATTCTGGAAGCAGAACGAGAATGCGGAACTGTACGCAGAACCGGTGCCACTCTTCTATGAAGATAGCGATTGGGGAGCAAACGTTCGTTCTAACCGGATCGCGGTTTTGGAAAAGCTCTCACGCGCCTGGGTACCCGGCAAAGAGCAGAACGCAGAAGACGTGTTGATCATCGCTCCGATAAAAGCGCTGATGACGCGCACCATTCCACGCCGCGATTATCTCATGGCAAGAAAAGAGATCAAGGTGGGTGCGGAGCATGACCTGGAAAAACTGACAAAACACATCCTGCGGTTGGGATACGAGTTTCAAGAGGTCGTGAGCGGGGTGGGGCAGTTCTCTCGGCGAGGTGGGATCCTGGATGTCTGGCTGGCTGACCAGGCGCACCCACTGCGTATCGAGTTTTTCGGTGATGAGGTGGATTCGATGCGGGTCGTTGACGAAACCAGCCAGCGCTCGATGGAACAATTGAATGCCTGCGTGATCTTGCCGGCGCGGGAGTTCATCCTGCCGGAAGACACGGGCGAAGATATCCGACACTACCATGAACGGGATATCTGCGTGCTGCATCCCAACGCCACCAGCCTGTTTTCTTACCTGCCAAAAGGCAGCCTGGTCTGCCTGGATGACCAGGACATTCTGATCACCGTTTCAGAAGAGGTGGAAAAGGATGCCCTGGAGCTGAGAGAACAGTTGATCAAAGATAAGAGACTGGAAAAGAACTTCCCGGCGCCTTACGATTCCTGGTCAGAACTCTATGACCAGATGCTTTCGTTCAATCCCCTGAACATGAGTTTCTCAGGGGTGGAAACCCTGCAACTTTTCAGGCAATGCATCCAACCTGCGCCGCGTTTTGGCGGGAAGATGGATGCGCTGCTGCAATTTCTAGAAGAAGAGGTTGAGGAAAATCACAGTGCAACGATGGTCAGCCGCCAGAGCGAACGCTTGCAAAAAATGTGGCAGGAGAGGGCAGCCGGCAAGGAAAAGCAGGTGACCTTTCTCAACCAATATCTTAGTGCGGGCTGGAAGGTCATCTATCCTGATGGAACCGTGGAATACTGCATCACGGATGAAGAGATTTTCGGCTGGCAGCCGGCTATTCGCGCGAAACGCCGCAGCAGCCAACAACTGACCGTCTTTGACTTCGGAGCCTTCGTTCCCGGCGACTACGTGGTGCATTTCGAATATGGCATTGCGCGCTACCAGGGATTGGTGATGCGCACCCTGGAAGGGGTGGAGAAAGAATATCTGTTGCTGGAATTTGCGGAGAACAGTGAACTGTACGTGCCAGTACATCAGGCAGATCGCATTTCTTTGTATATCGGTCCCGACGCTCGACCACCCAAACTATCAGCGTTGGGCAGCCCTAACTGGGAAGGCATCAAAAACCGCATCAAGCAGGCGGTGCACTATGTGGCGGGCGACCTGCTGGAGCTTTACTCCAAGCGCCAATCGGTAGAAGGGTACGCTTTTCATGAAGACACCGATTGGCAGCGGGAACTGGAAGCCAGTTTTCCGTATGAAGAAACAGAAGACCAACTGCAAGCGATTGCGGATGTGAAAAGGGATATGGAGCGCGCAAAGCCGATGGACCGGTTGCTGTGCGGTGATGTTGGCTATGGGAAAACCGAGGTTGCGGTGAGGGCGGCATTCAAGGCTGCCTTGGATGGAAAACAGGCGGCGCTGTTGGTGCCGACGACCGTGCTGGCGCAACAGCACCTGGATACCTTCAGGCAACGGCTGGCGCCTTTTCCGGTGCAGGTGGAAATGCTTTCCCGCTTCCGCACAGAAGCAGAACAGGAAGAGATTCTGCTGGCGCTGGAGGCGGGCGAGATCGACATTGTCATCGGCACCCACCGTTTGCTGCAGAAGGATGTGGCGTTCAAAGACCTGGGTTTGCTGATCATTGATGAGGAACAGCGCTTTGGAGTGATGCACAAGGAGTTCTTCAAAAAGATGCGCGAGAAGATCGACGTGCTTACCCTGACTGCGACGCCCATTCCGCGAACATTGTACATGGCACTGGCTGGCATCCGTGATATTTCGATGATCAACACCGCTCCCACCGACCGTTTGCCAGTGACCACGCATGTCGGTGGATATGATTCAGAATTGGTGCGGCGGGCGATTCTGCGCGAGATCGACCGGGGCGGGCAAGTCTTCTTCGTGCACAACCGCGTGCAAACCATCAGCACGTTCGCTGAGCAGTTAAGGGCGGTAGTGCCTGAAGCGCGCATTGCGGTGGCACACGGTCAGATGCCCGAACAGCAACTGGCAAGCGTGATGTACCAATTTACGGAACAAAAAGTGGATGTGCTGCTATCCACATCCATCATTGAATCGGGATTGGATATCCCCAATGCCAACACGCTGATCGTGGACCGGGGTGACACTTTTGGATTGGCACAGCTTTACCAACTGCGCGGAAGGGTGGGGCGCGGCACACAAAAAGCGTATGCCTATTTCTTTTTCAATTCAAGAGGGAACCCTACGGTTGAAGGATTGGAGCGTTTGGAGGTGATAGCGGAGAATTCGCAGCTTGGTTCCGGCTATACCATTGCCATGCGAGACCTCGAAATGCGCGGAGCGGGAGATCTGCTAGGAACACAACAACACGGGCATATCGCCGCGGTGGGCTTTCATCTTTACACCCGGTTGCTGGCGGAAGCGGTAAAGAACATCAAACGGAAGCAGGGAGAGGAACCTCTGGCGGAAAGGTTGAAGGAAGTGCTGGCAGAACCGGAATTGCGACCTTTTGTGAGCGTTGATCTGCCGCTGCCCACATCCATCCCGGTGGATTACATCCCGGATGCTGGGGTACGATTGGAACTGTATCGCAAACTGGCGCGCGTCACCAGTGAAAAAGGGTTTGAAGAGATTGGAGAGGAGTTCCGTGATCGTTTTGGAGCCTCGCCTCAGGATGTTTCAAACCTGATCTGGCAGAGCAAGATAAAATTGATGGCAGAGAAGGCAGGTTTATATTCCATTGCAGTGGAAGCACAACAATTGGTGATGCGCTATCCACCGCTACCCAAGAATATCAAACGCCGGAGCCTGGTCCCTCTGGAACCGTACTGGCGCAGCGGGAAGAATGAATACTGGCTGTGTATAGACATGAAAGGGAAGGAATGGATGAGCCAGCTTGAAGACGCCTTGGAGAACCTGATCGAGAAAGGCAAGCAATAACAGGAGGAAGCAGCGTGGATTTCCATTTGAAAGCACCCTATCAACCCATGGGAGATCAACCGGAGGCGATCAGGCAACTGGTGGAAGGGCTGCAACGAAGAGAAAAACATCAGGTGTTGCTGGGTGCCACCGGCACTGGTAAAACCTTCACCATCGCCAACGTTATCCAGCAGGTGCAGATGCCGGCCCTGGTGTTGGTGCACAACAAGACGCTAGCTGCACAACTGTATGCGGAGTTCAAGGAGTTCTTTCCGGAAAACGCCGTGGAATATTTTGTATCGTATTACGATTATTACCAACCTGAGGCATACGTGCCGCGCCAGGACCTGTATATTGAAAAAGAGACCGAGATCAACGAGGAGATCGAGCGGTTGCGCCTGGCGGCGACCACCGCGCTGGTCTCGCGTAAGGATGTGATCATCGTGGCTTCGGTATCGGCTATCTATGGATTGGGAAGCCCCGAAGCGTACCGCAACATCGTGATCCGATTGCAGGTGGGCGAGATCAGCCGCCGTAACGCATTGCTGCGCAGACTGGTCGAGCAGCAATACACCCGCAATGATATCGACCTGCATCCGGGCGTATTTCGCCTGCGTGGGGACACGCTGGAGATCTACCCGGCGTATGAAAAAAAGAAAGTGATCCGCATCACCTTCTTTGGGGATGAAGTGGAAAAGATCACCATGCTCAATCCGGTTACTGGCGAGATCTTGGAAGATCTGGAGTCGGTCGAAATCTACCCTGCCAAGCACTTCATCACGGAAGATGATCTGCTCAAGAAAGCGATCGTGGATATTGAAACGGAGCTGGAGGAACAGGCGACATACCTGGAAAAGCATAACAAATTACTGGAAGTCCAGCGCCTGCGCCAGCGCACGAACTTTGACCTGGAAATGCTGCGCGAGATTGGGTATTGCTCGGGTATTGAAAACTATTCGCGCCATCTCGACCAGCGCCCGGCAGGTTCAGCCCCCTGGACTTTGATGGATTTCCTTCCAGCCGATTACCTGTTGATCATCGACGAATCGCACATGACCATCCCTCAGGTCAGGGGAATGTTCAACGGAGACCGTTCCAGAAAAGGAACCCTGGTGGAATATGGGTTCCGTTTGCCCTCCGCGCTGGACAATCGCCCGTTAACCTTCGATGAATTCGAAGAGCGCATGGGGTACACCATTTACACCTCTGCCACCCCAGGACCCTACGAGATGGGAAAGGTGAAGCACGTGATCGATCAGATCATCCGTCCGACCGGGCTGGTGGACCCGGAAGTGGAGGTGAGACCGGTGATGGGGCAGGTGGATGACCTGGTGCACGAGATCAAACTGCGCGTGGAGCAGGGGGAGCGGGCTTTGGTAACCACCTTGACCAAACGCATGGCGGAAGACCTTTCTTTGTACCTGGGCGAACTGGGAATGAAAGTGAACTATCTGCATTCGGAGGTGGAAACGTTGGAACGGGTGGGGATCTTGCGCGATTTGCGCATGGGCGTATTCGATGTGGTGGTGGGCATCAACCTGCTGCGCGAAGGGCTCGACCTGCCGGAAGTATCACTGGTTGCCATTCTGGATGCCGATAAGCAGGGTTTTTTACGCAGTGAAACCGCACTTGTTCAAACTATCGGGCGGGCAGCCCGCCACGTGCATGGCAAAGTGATCATGTACGCTGACAGCGTCACGGATGCCATGAAGGCGGCAATCGATGAAACCAACCGCCGGCGCGCCAAGCAGGAGAGGTACAACAAGGAACACAACATCCAGCCGGTCTCGATCATTAAGGAGATCTACGATATCACCGAACGGCTGTCAGACCAGATGGTCACCGACACCAGCGGCGGGTATGACGCGGAATCGGGGAACCTGGTGCACATACCCAAAGACGCGCTGCAGCAGTTAATCCAGGAAACAGAGCAGAAGATGCAGGCGGCGGCGAAGGAACTGGATTTTGAACGCGCGGCGGTGCTACGCGACCAGGTATATGAACTAAAACGCATCCTGGTAGAGGAATCGAATGTAGCCCCTTGGAAGAAAGCCATGCTGTTGGCTGGAGAAGATGAGGAGGAAAAGGATTAGAGCGTTTCGCGCGGCTCGAAGGCAGTAAACTGCGCTTGATAGGGCAGCCACTCGACCTTCACATCCGCAACAGAAGCGGAAGCGGGTCCTTGTTTGAGATCGAGCAGCATGGCTTCCAAAGCTTCTCTACGCCCTTCAGCCACCACCTCCACATCGCCGTCGAGGCGGTTGCGCACCCAACCGGTCACTTCGTGTGTCCAGGCGGATTGCATGGTGAAGAAACGAAAGCCAACACCCTGAACGCGCCCTGAGACAACGACGTGCATGCGTGCAACCTGCGAGGAATCCATGTGCGCTCACTCCTCCACATCAAACAAATCGAAGCCTTCGGAATCTTCGGTGAAATCGAGATTTTCGAGAGCCAAATCAAGCACATCCATGAGGTCTTCATCCACCGCTTCTTGCAGTTCCTGTTCCAACCGTTCGCGCACGCCCTTGCCACCGATTTTGGAGAGAGCCCAGTAGATGTGGTAGAGCAGTTCGTTATCCGCATCTTCTTCATCCAGAAGTTCAAAGAGGAACAGGTTGGCAGCCGATAACTCCAGTTCGCCGGCTGCGCGGATGGCTTCTATTTGGACGGAGGAATCGGGATGGTTGATGTGCTCGAGCACGGTCTTTTCCCAGCGCTCATCGAGGGAGCGCCCCATGGCGAAGAGCGCGCTGGCGGTCCACTGTGGATCATTGCGCTGCATGGCTTGGGCGATCAGCCCGGGGATGCTTTCGTTACAGGAATAGCCCAGTGATTCCAACGCTTTGCGCTGGATCTCTCCGGCTGGTTTGCGCTGAACGACCTCCAGCAGTTTACCCACCACCGGAGCGGCTTTTTCGCCGGGTATCTCTTCCAGTTCGCCCAATAAGATGAATTTGCCCAAGGCTGAAGCCGCCGACGCACGCACCAGCTCAGCCGGATCATTTTCAAGAAGATGCATGAAATCAGGGATGAAAGCGGGATCTTCACAATCCCAGAGCAGGTGAATAGCCTGGCTGCGCACGCGGGGTTCATCATCGCGCATGGCAAATTTTGCCAGGGCATCACAGGAAATGAGCGTGTCGGCTTCCATGAGGTCTTCCAGATCTTCGAGCAGGGAAAGCTTGCGCTTCAGTGGAACAGAAGACCAGATCTGCTCCAGCTTCAGCAAAGCGGAATCATCCAGGTCGGAAAAAGCGCGCAGGCGCTTGGGTGAAAAAGGTTGATCCTCGCTCACCAGTTCGGTCAATATTTGCTCAAAAGGCGTATCTCGATTTTCTTCGGTCATCGCGGCAGCACGATTGGGTTCGTGAAATCTTGGATAAACACGAATACCATCACTATGATTAATATTGTAAACCCAATTAAATTGACCGCGCCTTCAAATTTTTCAGGAACGCGTTTGCCAGTGATCAATTCGGGCAGAAGGAACAGGATGCGCCCGCCATCCAGGGCGGGGATAGGCAGCAGGTTGCTGTAGCCTAAAGATACCGAAACCACTCCGAAGAACCATAGGATGTTCAGCACCCTCGATTTTTGATCCGCACCGCTGGCTTCTTCCTCTTCGCGCACCTGAGAGTAGATATCGTAGATGCCTTTGGGGCTGACCGGGCGCACATCCGCGATCTCTATTTCACCGCTTATGAGTTTCGAGGGAATTTTGAGCAGCAGCTCGCCCTGCTCCTTTGCCATGCGAAATGCAGACGAAAGGCTTTCGAAGAACCCGATCGGTTCGACCGGGTAGGCGAGGACGATGCCCAGCGGTCCCTGGTCAGCCGGATGCTCCGCGCGAGGCGTGGCGAGCAGGGTGAGCTGTTCACCAGCGCGTTCTACCACAACCGCAATCTGTTTGCCCAGGTTCTCAGAGACGGTGGCGGTGAGGAGGTCTATGGAATCAATCGTGACATCGTTGACCATAAGAATGCGGTCATCTACCATGAAACCCGCAATTTCGGCTGGCGTTCCGGGCTCCACCTGTTGGATGAGCACCTGATCGGTGATGGCTTTGCCGGTGTTGGAGAAGACAATGGTGAAAAGTACAATGCCGATCAGCAGATTCGTGAGCGCACCAGCCAGCAGCACACCCAGACGCTTCCATTTATTCTGTTCATAGAAACCATTCTTTTCATTTGGATCGTTCTCGCCCTTGAAGCGGGTAAAACCGCCAAAAGGAATCATGTTGACGGTGTAATCCACGCCATTCTTGGTGAACAATTTGAACAATCTGGGCGGGTAGCCGATGCCAAATTCCTCGATCTGGAACTTGAACAACAGCCCGACCAGGAAATGCCCGGCTTCGTGGAATAAGATCAACAAGCCCAGCGCGATGATAAATTCAAGCAGCATTCTCTTTTCCTATTCTCGTTTTGGTCGTTTGAATTATACCCAGAATGATCAGTGGAAATATTGGAAATACATCAGAAAGCGCTCAAACCAGGCGCACACCGCTGCCGGGCGAGGAAGAATAGAGGGCTTCGACGCCGTTTACCGATTTCAGCAGACCTTCCGCTTCGGATGCGTTTTCGGCAGGACAGAGGACGTGCACGTTCGGTCCGGCATCGATGGTATAGCAGGCAGGCAAGCCCTGTGCGCGCCAAGCCCGGACCTTTTTCATGATCGCAATGGTGGCGGGTTCCCAATAAAGCAAAGCAGGCGTGGAGGTTAGCATGACGGCGTGCATGAGGTTGCTATCAAGTTCAAGGGCGCTGGCAAAGGTGGTGAAATCCTTTTCAAGGATAGCCTGGCGGCAGAGCTGCAAGCGGCGCGGGCAATCAGCCAGGCGGGCTTTTTGCAGGGGAGAGGTGACTGCCAGGGCATGCCCGATGCTGGATCCAACATCTTTATGGGTGCGGCTGACCACGACGATCAGATCTACCAGCCGCCAGTGATCGGCAGGGGCGATGCTGAAGGCGAAGGAATCCTGATCGGAACTGCCCGCCTGCCATTCCACGAAACCATCGGGTACAGAGCGGCAAGCTGAGCCGGAGCCGCGGCGCGCCAGGCGTGAGAGGGCGGCGGTGTCCATCGGCAGACCGGCAGCCTGGCTGGCTGCAGCAGCCAGGGCGGCGAAAGCCGAAGCGGAAGAGGCAATGCCGGCGCCCATGGGGAAGTTATTATGGCTGACGATAATGGCTTTGTTCTTTTCTGGCATGCGAGAACGGATGATGTCCAAAAAATCAGAAACGCGCTGCGCTGCCTGAGGAGCGGCTTGCTCACCATCGATGACCAGATCGTCTGCCTGCAGGCGGGGGTGAAATTCTACGCTGGTGGTGGTGGAGAGGGCATCCAGGTTCATGGACAGCGAGCCATTCATGGGAATGCGCAAGGCGTCATCGCGGTTTCCCCAGTATTTGATGAACGCGATGTTTGGGTGGGCGATGGCAGTAGCTGATTTTGTTTCCATATGGGTATGTATCAAAAGCGATTTTTCTCAGTTTACCATGAATACTTTTTAATGATCTCCTGTCATGGTAAGACTGTCCGTTAACAAGTGATCTGTATAAATCTGTGCGCCCGTTGGAAAATTTGCTTGGCAAATCGGACGCGATCGTGATAGAGCACAAAAAGTCATCAGTATTTGACAACAAAGAAATTTTCGCATTGTATAATTGTGGGCAATAGTTAGATTTGTCTAACTATTGCCATTCTGTAAAACACATTGAGAAAGGAATGGGCATATGGTAACGATCGACGAGAACAGCAAAGTACCGCTATATACCCAATTGTACAGGCAGATCAAAGCGGACATATTGAGCGGAACGCTCAAACCCGGAGCAAAACTCAAATCGAGCCGGGTTGCATCTGCAGAGCTTCATATCAGCAGGAATACGGTTGAATTGGCTTACGATCAGTTATTCGCTGAAGGTCTCATCACCAGCAAACCACGCACAGGGTACTATGTGGAAGCTGTAGATGCGGAAGGATTGCCGGATTGCGAGACTGTTCGTTGCGAAAAAATGCCGAAAACGCCGGATCGAAATCTTGTTTATGATTTTCGATGCGGAAAACTGCTTCTCTCTGAACTTCCCTGCAACCAGTGGCAAAGGTTGATTAACAGATGCTTTCATGACAATCGGGAAGAGCTGGCTCTGCAAAAATCCGTTTTCAGCGAAATGGGACTCAGCACGGAAATACAAAAATATATCCATCATTACCGCAATGTGAACTGTACGGCTGAACAGATTGTTGTAACAAGCGGCACGCAATTTTGTCTGGACCTTGCCTGCCGTCTTTTGAAATCCACGAATAGGGAGCAGGACGTTGCAATGGAAGAACCGGGCTACGACCGGTCTCGCGTCACTTTCCAGAATCATGGCTTGCATACCTATCCCATGGAACTTGACCAACACGGGGCGATGGTCAGCTCATTGGCAGCCACGAATAGTATTGCGGTGTACATCACGCCCTCTCACCAGTTTCCAACGGGGGTTGTCATGCCCCTATCCAGACGGAACGAATTCGTTGAGTGGGCGATGAGGAAGAACACTTTTATTATTGAAGATGACTATAACAGCCATTTTCAACATGATCGCAGACCGCTCCCTGCGCTTCAATCCCTCTGTGTAGACAGGGTTTTCTACATAGGCAGTTTCTCCGACATCTTGTTTCCGTGCATCAGCGTGGCGTATATGGTCGTTCCTGAAAATTTGCTGGATAGATTGCATGCCCTGGTTGCCAACCATACTCCGTTCGTGCCTTTTCTGGTGCAAAAACCGCTGGAACTGTTTATGAAAGAGGGTTGTTGGGAAAGCCATTTGAGAAGGATGAGAAAAAGTCAAAAAGCGAAATGCGAGGCGCTGGTCGGTGCTCTGAAAAATAAATTCGGAGAGCGCATCCACATTTCGGGATTTCACGCCGGACTGCATGTGCTTGTTCAAGCGCAATGGTCCGTAAAAGAGGAAGAACTGATCCGCCGAGCCTATCAAGCCGGCGTGGGCGTATACCCGACTTCTACGTATTGGAGCCACCCTGAAAGAAGCGAAAATGGGACGGTGCTGCTTAACTACGGGGGAATCTCGCTAAAAGATATCCCTGCTGCGGTTGACCTTCTTTATAGGGCGTGGCGAAGGAAATAAGTCTGAAACGCTGAAAGACCCCGACACCGGTTCTGGTGCCTTAAAAGTAGATGATCCCAAAGTACGTTCATCAGTGGAATGGATATCCTTGTAAATTGTCGATTGCCCAAACATGGCATGGGTAATCGATAGTAACACCTCTATTATCGGTGTTACTCGCCGCAGATAAAAAGTTCGCGCACGAATCCGCAGTGTAAGCCTGCCCTCAACCCGGGTCGGATTTGACCCGCCCGGATTTGGAACGTTTTTGGTCCAAAACGCTTACACCTCTTATCGAACATGCCTCAGAAATAAAGCTGGAACCATCTGGAGCCATACAGGTTTTCGCAACTGGCTCTTGTGGTTTCTGTTAGGTTCATCTAACATAGATACGGTCTGCTGGAGGTTGCCGATCATTTGTAGAAAGGAGGTATGAAGATACAAGGTGCGTAAAGTGTTTGTTTCAATCATGTTAATGCTGATTTTCGTCAGCATGCCCTCTGTGAGGGCGTCTGCGGCAGCGTCTGCCGATCATGAAACCTGGAACGATGTTGTAGACGAGATGGAAGCTATTCTGAACGAGGCATACGACATCTATTTGACGGGGGACGTGGAAGCTGCAAAAGATCAGGTGGATGTCGCTTATTACGGATATTATGAAAAGTTGGGCTTTGAAAAAACGGTAATGGCGTATATTTCAGGCAACCGTGCGGCGACGGTGGAATACCAATTCAGCTATGTAAAGAAAGCCATGACTGCCAGCAGTCCGAGCAGTGAAGTTAGAGCCTCACTCGACGAACTGATCAACCTGCTGCGAGAGGACGCCAACCAGCTTGACGGCAAAAAAGAAAGTCCGCTGAGCGTTTTTCTCGGTTCCCTTCTGATCATAACAAGGGAGGGCTTTGAAGCCATCATCATTGTCGGCGCGATCATCGCCTATTTGGTAAAAAGCGGGAACAAAGACAAAACCCGGGCGGTCTATTGGGGCTCCTTGATTGCGTTGGCTGCAAGCGTTGTGATGGCGATTATCTTAAACAGTCTGACGGCTGCGAGCGGCGCCAACCAGGAGATCATCGAGGGCGTCACCATGCTGGTTGCTGTTGCCGTATTATTCTATGTCAGCAACTGGATGGTATCCAAGGCTGAGGCTGCCCAATGGACACGGTACATCGATGACAAGGTCAAAAGCTCCATGACCAGGGGGAGCGTGTTTTCTCTGGCGTTTGCGGCATTTTTGGCAGTTTTCCGTGAGGGCGCGGAAACGGTGCTATTTTATCAGGCGTTGCTGGCAGGCACGCAAACCTATTTCAACATGGTTTGGCTCGGCCTGGCGGTGGGCTGCGTGGCGCTGGTGATCATCTATCTTCTGATTCGCTTCTTGAGCATCAAGCTGCCGCTGAAGCCATTTTTCCTCGGCACCAGCATATTGCTATTTCTCATGTCCATTTCCTTTCTGGGCTCCGGTATTAAGGAGTTGCAGGAGGGCAACGTGATAGGTGTCACGGCGGTTCCAGGGATTACGTCGGTAGATATTTTAGGAATTTACCCCACGCTGGAAACGTTGATTCCTCAAGCCGTTCTGCTTGTGCTGACAATCGTTACTTTTGTGATCCAAATCAGAAAAAATAAAAAAGTGTAGGAGGTACATATAATGAAACCTGAAAAAGTGTCTATTTTCATTCTCATGCTGGTGTTGGTTCTATCGTTGGGGCTCGCCGGCTGTTCAACAACGGAGGAGAGCGACGTCTCCAGCGGCGCTTCTGACCAGCAGCCTACAGAAGGTGCGATAGGACCCGGCGAAGTGGCTGGCTTTGAAGAATTCCCCATCGGCGATGATATCGAGCTCGGTCCCCTGAATGTGGCAGGCGTTTATTTCCAGCCGGTCGATATGGAGCCTGCGGGCAAGAGCCTGCCAGCTTCCGAATCTGACATGCACCTGGAAGCAGACATTTCTGCGCTGCCAAATGACCTGGGCTATGGCGTGGGTGATTTCGTCCCCTATCTGACGGTCAGGTATGAGCTTGAAAAAGAGGACGGCACGATCATCGAAGGAAACTTCATGCCCATGAGCGCCAGCGACGGTCCCCACTATGGCGCAAATGTCAAGTTTGGTGAAGCCGGCACCTACAAAGTGCGCTTCATCATCGAAAATCCTGAGGCGCAGGGCTATCTGCTGCATGTGGATCAGGAAACAGGCGTTACCGGAAGATTCTGGACGGAACCGCTTGTGGCAGAATGGGAGTTTGATTACGTCCCCAGGGTTTGGTAGGCTCATTTTTTAGATTTTTTTGTCGGATGAACGCGCCATGATCAGGTTGCGTGCAAGACGGTCATGGCGCTTCTTTTATGGTAGAGAGGCAGTAACACACCGTGCTGAAATATCTTATCCAGGTCGTACAGAGTTCGCTTACCACCAGTATTCTTTTGGCGATGCTGTTTGCGTTTGCCCATTTCGACGGCAAACAAAGACAAAAAACAGGATTGCTTTGGGGGTTCGTGGTGGGAATTGCATCTGCGTTTGTATTGGCGGTTTTCAAGCATACGACCGTGCTGATCAACAGGGAATACTTCAATATTGGCATCTTGTCTGTTGCGATCCTTGCAGAAGTTCTTTTCTATCTGCTTTCATGGGACGTTTTCAAAAAACGATCGTCTGAATTCCATGAAAAGGTGCGGGGTGTGGTCTATGCCGTTCTGGCGATTTCGCTGGTGCTCTACGCTCTGCCCGATATCTTCCTGTATCCTACCGAATTCGTAATGCCCGGAGAAAGCGCGTTCAGTACGGATTTTCTCTTCAAGGTGATCGGATACCTGGGAGGCTTGCTGATCGTGGGGCTTGCCGGGCTGGCTCTGTACAAAGCCGGGACGAGTTTATCGTTCAAGATGGTGCGCATCTTGGCGACTGCCGGGCTGGCGCTCAATATGCTCAACCAGATCGCGGCTATTGTGCAGCCTCTGCTTGCCAGACGCATCATTCCCATGCAGAAATGGCTCTTTGACATTATCAAGGTGGTGATCAATTACAACGATTATTTCCTCTATGCGCTGATGGCGCTTACGCTTTTGTTCCCGGTTGCACTGTGGATAAAAAGCCTGCACCCTAAGGAGCCGTATCAAAATCCGGCGCAGCACCGGAAAATCCGGGCGGCATCGGTCAGGCAGAGGCGTTGGTGCCTGGTGGTTTTTGTGGGATACATCTTCGCGGTTCTAAACCTGACCGTTGGAAAGGCATATGAGGAGCGGGAGGTCGTCCTCTCCCCTGCTGAACCGATGAGCCTTGTTGGCAACGAAATCGTGATACCGCTTGAAAATGTTAACGACGGTCATTTGCACCGCTTTGTCTATACGGCTTCAAACGGAACCGAGGTCAGGTTCATTGTCATCAGAAAGAACGCGAACGCCTATGGCGTCGGACTTGACGCCTGCGATATTTGCGGTCCGACGGGCTATTATGAGCGCGGCGACCATGAAATTGTCTGCAAATTGTGCGATGTCGTCATGAACATTTCCACCATCGGGTTCAAGGGCGGGTGCAATCCTGTGCCCCTCGCCTACACCATTCACAGAGGCAACATGGTGATACAGACGCAGGACTTAGAAAATGAAAAAAGCAGGTTTGAGTGAGAGGATGATTGCATGTTTTGGAGAATGGTAAAAGGTGCTCTGTTTCGGCAAAAAGGGAAAATGCTGATGATCGCCTTTACGATCGCCTTGGGAGTTTCCCTTGCTACCGCCATGCTCAATGTGATCCTGGATGTTGGCGATAAAGTGAATCAGGAGTTAAAGACGTACGGGGCAAATATCAAAGTGATGCCCAAAGGCGCCTCGCTGCTTAGCGATCTGTATGGTGTTGAGGAAGGCTTTGGCGTGTCGGATCAATACCTGAAAGAGTCAGAGCTGGGAAACATTAAAACGATATTTTGGGCGTTCAACATTGTGGACTTCGCCCCTTACCTTGAGCTAACAGCGACATTGGGTTCAGCGGAGCATACAGTAACGCTGGTGGGCACATGGTTCAGTCATCATCTAGATCTTCCTACAGGGGAATCTCTGGATACAGGCATGAAAAATATGAAAAGTTGGTGGGACGTGGAGGGCGAGTGGCTGACTGATCAGGACGAAAATTCTGCCATGGTGGGCAGCCTTGTTGCCGGGAGGAACAATATTCAAGTGGGAGATACCATCACCGTTGAAGCCGCGGGGCGAACGAAGGAATTGACGGTGAAAGGCATTTTCGATACGGGGAGCAATGAGGACGAGCGCATCTACGTCCCTTTGCACGTTGCGCAGGAACTGGCAGACCGCGAGGGGCTGATCAGCAGCGTGGAGGTCAGCGCCCTGACCACGCCCGACAATGAACTCTCCCGCAGAGCTGCGCAGAATCCCAAAAGCCTTTCCATCAAGGAATGGGAAACATGGTATTGTACGGCTTATGTCAGTGCGATCAGTTATCAAATCGAAGAAGTGATCACAGATTCGGTCGCCAAGCCTATACGCCAGGTGGCGGAATCAGAGGGTGTCATCCTTGAGAAGACCCAGCTTCTGATGCTGCTGATCACCATCCTGAGTCTTGTCGGTTCGGCGTTGGGCATTTCCAACCTTGTTACGGCGAGTGTGATGGAACGCAGTCAGGAGATCGGACTCTTAAAAGCGATAGGCGCTCATGATGCCCCTATTTCCTGGCTTGTTTTAACGGAAATCTTGATTACGGCGATTGTCGGCGGCAGTATTGGATACTTCGCCGGACTCGGCTTTGCCCAAATCATCGGGCATTCAGTTTTTGGCTCGTCCATTGATATCAAACCGATGGTCATTCCGCTTGTCGCTGTTTTGATTTTTCTGGTAACTCTGGCGGGGAGCATTCCATCTATCCGACTTTTGCTGTCGCTTCGTCCGGCGGAAGTCTTACATGGCAAGTGATCCGATGAAAAAACAAGCCATGTACTTTCGGATGGTCACAAGTTCGCTCATTCGCCGCCGTTCCAGAATGCTGGTGGCGCTTTTGGCGGTGGCTATCGGCGCGACAATCTTATCTGGGCTGGTCACCATTTATTACGACATTCCCCGACAGATGGGTCAGGAATTCCGCTCCTATGGCGCAAACCTCATCTTTGTCCCCTCCGGGGATGACGCGGTACTAAGCAGCGAGGCGGTTAAAAAGGCGGTAGATTTTATTCCCGCAGAAACTATCGTGGGTATCGCCCCTTACCGTTATGAGATGGTTAAGATCAACGAACAGCCATTCATGGCGGCTGGTACGGATATCAATGAAGTAAAAAAGACGAGCCCTTATTGGTTCGTCTCAGGTCAATGGCCACAAAACGACGGATCGGTGCTTATCGGTCAGGAGGTGGCTGATCTCATCCGCCTTTCAGCCGGCGACACCTTTACGGTTACCGGCACGGATGCAAACGGCAAGGGCTTCAGCCGTGACTTTGCCGTATCGGGGATCGTTCAAAGCGGTGGAACCGAAGAAGCGTTCATCTTTATGTCGCTTGCGGATCTGGAAGGTTTGATGGGAACCAGCGGCGAGCTGGATGTGGTTGAGTGCAGCCTTTCTGCGTCTCAGACAACCTTGGATGGCATCGTCGAACAGATCGGTGAAAACGTCGAGGGTGTTATTCCCCGCCTCGTCAAGCGTGTTACGGAGTCGGAAGGGACCGTTTTAACCAAGCTTCAGGCTCTGTTCTATCTTGTTACGGTGGTCGTGTTGCTGCTTACCATGGTTTGTGTGGCAACCACGATGATGGCGGTTGTGGCGGAACGGCGTAAGGAAATCGGTCTGAAAAAAGCATTGGGGGCTGCCAACAAAAGCATCGTGCTGGAATTCCTGGGAGAAGGGTTATTTTTGGGCGGCTTGGGCGGCTTGTTGGGCGTTGCGCTCGGGTTTGCGTTTGCTCAGACGGTCAGCATGAACGTTTTCAGCCGTTCCATATCCTTTCAGCCGCTGCTCATACCGGCAACATTGGCTGTCTCGATCGTGATCACGGGATTGGCTTGCCTGGTGCCTGTCAGAAGCGCAACAGAGGTTGATCCGGCAATCGTCTTGCGAGGTGAATAAAAAGAGGAAAAGGTGAAAAACTTATTGGAGCTTCAAGACATTTCAAAATTCTACGGGAACGTAAAGGCTCTGCAGAATGTTGATTTAAGCGTGTCACAGGGTGAGTGGCTGGCGATCATGGGACCGTCTGGGTCCGGAAAAACCACACTGATGAACATCGTTGGAGGCATGGATAAACCATCAAATGGCTCTGTGGTTTTGGACGGCACGAATATCTCAAAAGAAAGTGCGAAGGGACTGACGGATATTCGCCGTGACAAAATTGGGCTGATCTTTCAACAATTCCATCTGATCAATTACCTCACAGCCCTGGAAAACGTGATGGTCGCTCAGTATTACCACAGTATGCCGGATGAAAAAGAAGCGCTGCAGGCACTGGAGCGCGTTGGATTGGGAGATCGCGCCAAACATTTGCCCAACCAGCTTTCGGGCGGCGAACAGCAAAGAGTGTGCATTGCCCGTGCTCTGATCAACTACCCCATGCTGATTCTGGCAGATGAGCCCACAGGAAATCTGGATGAAACGAATGAGAGCATCGTGCTTGACATTTTCAAACAGCTTCACAAAGAAGGCAGCACCATCATGATTGTCACCCATGACCCTGAGGTCGCTCAGAGAGCCCAACGGACCGTCGTCTTGGAGCATGGGCGGGTGGCAAGAATTGTCCAAAATAAAAATGAGAGGTATACCCGATGAAAAGAAACCTTATTTCCATGATTTTCACCCTGGCGTTCACGTTACAGTTGATGGGGTGCAACAACAGTTACCGCGATGTTCCCTACAAAGACGGCGTTTACATCGGCAAAAGCAGTGAAGACGACCTGGGCGCTTACGGCGAGGTAAGGATCACGATTGAAGAGGGCAGCATCGCGGAATGTGAATATGTCACGTGGCAGAAAGATGGCTCAATAAAAGACGAAAACTACGGCAAGGTGAACGGTGAAATCTCCAATCAAGACTATTACGACAAGGCGCAGCTTGCCGTGAAAGCGATGACACAATATGCGGAAAAGCTTGTCGAAGCCCAAAGCTTGAAAGGTGTAGATGCGATATCTGGCGCCACCATTTCCTACAGCCAGTTTGTTGAAGCCGTAAACAACGCTTTAGACCAGGTGCAAGAATGAGCGGCAATTGGTATGAGAATCTGATGACTAGCGGAGCTGCGCATGCACTTTTTCGACGAAGGGAAGGAATCGACTATGACCGTCACCATCGCGGAAGAGAAAGCTGAAAAGATTTTTTGTGCGATGGGCACGCTGATGAGCTTTACCGTTTACGGGGCGTACGCGCAGGAGGCACTCAAAGCGGCAGAAGCGATCACTGTGAAGCTAGACAACCTGCTTGCACGCACGAAGCCAGACGGTGAGATCACACGCTTGAATCACTCCGGTGGAAAGGACTGGACAAAAGTGCAGGAGGACACAGACAGCGTTCTGCGCGAGGCTTTGCGCTATGCTGAAAAGACACAGGGCGTTTATGACCCTTCAATCGGCGCACTGGTGGATTTATGGAACGTGAAAGCCAGGCGGGAGAAAAATCTCCCCGACCTGAAGGAAATCAGGTGCGCCCTTGCCTCCTGCGATTATCGCAATATTGAGACAAACCATGCAGGCGGGTACCGGATACAGCACGGCGCGAGCATTGACCTGGGCGGTATTGGAAAAGGCTACGCTGCCGATAGAATCTGCGCTTTGTGCAGAGAGCGAGATGCTCTTTCCGCGCTCTTCTCTCTCGGCACCTCATCTATCGCGGCATTGGGCTCAAAGCCGGACGGCTCTGCATGGAAAATCGGACTGAGGGCAGTTGGTACAGACAAGATCGAATGCTTCGGAGTTGTTCACTTAAAAGATCAATTTCTCTCGACTTCCGGCGATTATGAGCAGGGTTTTGTGAAAAACGGGCATCGCTATCATCACATTCTCGATAAGCGTAGCGGCTATCCGGCAGAAAGTGGGTTGCGCTCCGTAACGGTCATTGCAAACAGCGGCGCCATGAGCGAAGCCTATTCCACTGCGCTGTTTGTAATGGGACTGGACAAAGCGCTTGATTTTCATCAGCGCGAAGGGGAATTTGAAATGATCGTGGTCACTTCGGATAGCCATGTTATCTGTACGCCCAAGTTGCAAGAAATGTTTGAATTCACAGGCGAAACATTGGGGTATGAATACCCCCAATACGAATTATTCAGGAGGTAATTGTTATGAAGAACAGATTTTTCTCTGGTATGGTCGTTGCCATTTTAGGGTTGTTGATCATTCTGGTGCCGGTGTGGATTTTTCCGCCTTGTTCTGAGGTGATTGAAACTGCGGCTGGCAACATGCGAATGAAGTGCTTTTGGAGCGGGCAAGCTGAAATTGGAATTGGATTTTTAATCCTGTGCGGCGGAGCGCTATTGATTGTTTTCAAGTCGCCGCTGATAAGGCTTGGACTCAGCGTGATGCTCTCTTTGATCGGTGTCTTGGGAATTCTGATCCCCACCCTGTTAATCGGCGGATGCGAGATGGCTACTATGCCCTGCAGAATGACGACCTTCCCCGCGTTGATCATTTTAAATCTTTTAATGGGAGGGTTCTCTGCTGCAAATGCTCTGCATCTCTGGCGGCAGAATAAAAAACCATAGGAAAGCATGCATGGATAGGAAACCGTTATCCACCGTTAACATCGCGCTGATTAACCTGAAACGTAAGCCGCTTCGAACAGGCGGGCTGATCCTTCTTGTGTCACTATTTGCCTTTACACTTTTTGGAGGAACCGTGTTGTCGAAAAGCCTGGAAAATGGCTTGAGCAACCTGTCGAAAAGAATGGGTGCGGATATCCTGGCTGTGCCATATGGATATGAAGCGGATGTGCAGAGCGCGTTGCTGCGGGGAGAACCCAGCACTTTCTACTTTGAGGCTGCAATAACGGAAAAAATCGCGGGGGTTGAAGGCGTACAAAATGTATCGCCCCAGCTTTATATTGCAACGTTGAACGCTGGGTGCTGCTCTTACCCAATCCAACTCATAGGCTTTGAACCGGAAACCGATTTTATCATCCAGCCGTGGATGTCAAATTTCTTGGATCATCCTCTTGCGGATGGCGAGATTGTGATCGGCAACAGCCTCAACGCTCAGGTTGGGCAAAAACTTATATTCTTCAATCAGACTTTTTTAATCGTCGCCCGTCTGGACAAAACAGGCATGGGCTTTGATACCTCGGTGTTCATGAACCTTTCTACGGCGAAACAGATGGCACGGGAATCTGAGAGAATGAAAGCGCATCCGGTAGCGGAGAACGCCGACCTGATTTCATCCGTCATGATTGAAATCAAAGATGGGTATGACGTCAAAGAGGTTGCCAATGCCATCCTCCAGGCTTACGCCGGAGAAGGCGTACATGTGGTAGTCGCCAAAAACATGATCAGCGATATCTCCGGCAGCTTGCGCGGGCTTACCACCTATATTTTTACGCTGGCGGGCGTTCTGTGGGTGCTGGCGGTCGGCGTGCTCATCATCGTCTTCGCCATCACCTTAAACGGACGGAAAAGGGAGTTCAGCATATACAGGGTCTTGGGCGCGCCAAGGAGCAAACTGGCAAAATTAATTCTTTGTGAGTCCTCTTTGATCAGTCTTTTCGGAACGGTGGGCGGAATCATAGCTGCGACCCTCGTTGTTTTCCCGTTCAGCACGTATATCAGCTCGCTGTTGGAATACCCCTATTTGCAGCCTTCCTACGGAACCCTGTTGGCGGTGGCGGTTGTGAGTTCCCTGGTATCCTTTGCCGTCGGTCCGTTTGCCTCGGCTTATTCCGCAATCAAAATTGGACGCTGCGAAATCTACACTGCCATGAGGGAGAATGAATGATGTTTTTGGAAATTCAAGGGCTAAGCAAACAATACAAACGCGGGGAAAAAGCATTCCTGGCGGTGGATAGCGTGGATCTATCTATAGATCAGGGCGACTTTGTCAGCATCATCGGGCGTTCAGGAAGCGGCAAAAGCACCCTGCTCAATATGATCGCCGGGCTTTTAACACCCACGGCAGGCAATATCAAGCTGGAGGGCACAGACATCCACGCCTTAAATGACAAACAAATCTCGGAGCTGCGAAACACACGGATGGGATACATCCCACAAGGGTCTGGCGTGCTTTCCAACCTGACCATTTTTGATAACGTCAGATTACCTTATTATCTTTCCAAAAGACAGGGAGACGCCGCGGGGAGGGCGTCGTTTATTCTTGATGAGATCGGCATGTCATCCCTCGCTGATATGTTGCCCGCCCAACTCTCGGGCGGAGAAATACGGCGTGTTCTGATTGCAAGGGCGCTGATGAACGAGCCAGATATTTTGATTGCGGATGAGCCTACATCAGATTTGGATATCGAGACAGCCAAAGAAATCATGAAGCTTTTTGCCCGGATCAACAAAAGCGGCACGACGATTTTGATCGTTACCCACGAATTGGACACATTGGAATTTGGGAACAGGGTGCTGAGCATGGCGTCGGGACGGTTAACGGAGGGGATACAATTAACCTATAACTAAAAAACCTCTCATTTGCGGTTGAAAGCTCAGCGTTTGGACGGGCAGCGTTGTGATTTATAATGGAGCAATATGGAAAATCTTTCTGCTTCTATGCAACATTATGTAAAAGCAATTTACGAGCTCTCCTCTGGATGTGGAGGTGTGCGCATCTCAGATATTGCGACTAAGCTAGAGGTCACAAAAGCAAGTTCGAGCGTGGCGATAAAAGCCCTGCAAGAGAAAAAGATGGTATATCGGGATGCTCACAGACTGGTCTTTCTCACTGAAGATGGGGAATATCAGGCGATTTTAGCTTTAGACAAATTTGCAATCATACGCGGGTTTTTGACCGAGGTGCTTGACGTAGAGCCTGCGATCGCGGATAGCGACGCCTGTGCAATGGAACATGTCATCAGTACGGAAACGCTGTGCACTTTCTGCCGTCGCACAAATCGAAAATGTACCACAGGATGCCATGCGAAGGCAGATGCCGCCCCTGAGAAGGCCGGAAACTAATGTGAATTTCCATGACGTGCGATAAGCAAATGCCCTTTCTCAACCCTTGTTGGTGAAAGGGCATTTGTTTTTCTCCCTTCGGAAATAGACGTTGAGATTCTTCATAAAACCAGGAAATTTGACCCTGAAGGAAGAGCACTATGCGGGGAGAGAATGACCGGTAATGGGGATTGCCGGTATAATTTCTACAGTGTTCCGAATGTTTGTTTAATAACAATATGTTCGACAGATGGGCATTCAAGAGAGCGATTTTGGTTTTATTTTAAAGGAGTAGCGATGGATTTCAACTTTTCAACCGCGACGCGCATCGTTTTTGGTCGTGCCAAAGTGAGGGAAGTGGCGGCAGCGGTGCCCGGCATGGGCGAGCGCACAATGCTGGTGACAAACAGGATCAAAGAAGCGGACTACACGAACCTCGACGCGATACGGGAGCGCGGATTTGACATTGAAAAAGAATTGAACAGCAAGGGGGTAGAGACCTTCCGCTATTTGGTAAGCGGAGAACCCAGCATTGAAATGGTGGAAGAAGGAATTTTATTTGCCAAAGAAAAGGGAATGAACGTGTTCGTGGGGATCGGCGGAGGGAGCGCCATTGACACGGCAAAGGCGATCAGCGCGGTGATGGCAAACGGGGGGGAATGTCTGGATTATCTGGAAGTGATTGGAAAAGGAAAGAAGATCACCAAAAAATCGCTGCCGTTCGTGGCTGTGCCGACCACGGCAGGGACGGGCGCGGAGGTGTCGGCTAACGCAGTGCTGGCGTCAATGGAGCACAACGTGAAAGTGAGCCTGCGCAGCCCATTGATGATCGCCGATCTGGCGATCGTGGACCCTGAGTTGACCATCAGCGTACCACCAGCGGTTACCGCCAGCACCGGTCTGGACGCTTTCACCCAGGTGATCGAGCCATTCGTCTCGCGCATGGCCAATCCGATCACAGACGCGCTGTGCAGGGAAGGGATGAAACGGGCCAGCCGATCGCTGTATAAAGCGTATCTCGATGGGGAGGACATCGAAGCGCGCGAAGATCTGTGCATCGTCAGTTTGTTCGGGGGCATTTGCCTGGCAAATGCCAAACTAGGAGCGGTGCACGGTTTCGCCGGTCCGCTGGGCGGCCTGTACCATGGAGCGCACGGAGCCATTTGCGCTGCACTGCTGCCGCATGTGGTGGAGGTCAATGTGGCGGCGCTGAGGGAACGCGATGCGGAAAGCCCGATCCTGGAGCGATACAGGGAGGTGGCGCGCATCGTCACAACCGATCAAAACGCAAGCGTGGAGGACGGGGTGCGCTGGATCGCAGAACTGGTCAAGTCCATGCAAATCAAAGGGTTGGCGGAATATGGGATGAAAGAAGAGGATTTTCCGCGCATCATCACCATGTCTTCGGCTTCCAGCAGCATGAAAGGCAACTGCATTGAACTGAACGAAAAAGAAATGCGCGAGATTCTATCACGAGCTTTATAAAACAGGTGTCCCAACAAATTGAAAGAAAACGGGAGCGTTGAAGAAGCACAGCTTCCGTTTTTTATTGGGAAGTTTAAAGGCTCCGATTGCTCACCAGGCTCTGGCATGTCATGACTGCCGAAAAGAGCGCTATTTCGAGCTGCTGACCTTCTTGATGTGCCCCTTCTCATCAGCAGTGACGCGCAGGGTGGTGGGCAGGGAATGCCCATTAGCGGTCTTCTGTCTGGCGCCAAAGATGAGCAGATAATCGCCATTGGGCTGGGTTTTGACCTCAGGCTTGCTGTGCTTGACGGCGGGGTACTTTTTATAGATCTGGCTGCAAATCAGATCGTAAATGTTTTTTTGCATATTCCTCCTCAATCAATTCTAGCGGAATCTGACGATTGCGCAAATACGAGGGCACTGCCAGGACGTCCTCAGCCGGTGGCGTAGGAGCGGGAGCGGTGGCAGCCATCATTTTCTGCCGGGCGAGCGGCAACTGCGGTTGCCCGAAATGCTCGAGATAGACCAGGTCGGGGTCGCTGACAGAGGTGCAGCCGATGCCGGTGACGATAAGCGTGATCTCGCAATCATCGCGCATGGCTTCATCGAGCATGACACCGGTGATAATTTCACATTCGGGGTTCGTGCTGCGTTTGAGGAAGTTCAGCGCATCCGTCAACTCTTCGAAGGGCAGGGCGGCGCTGGAGCGGAAATTGACGATCACCCCGTTGGCTTGTTCCATGGGGATGCTTTCGAGCAAAGGGTGGTTGATAGCTTTGTTCAAAGCCTGTATGGTGCGGTTGGCGCCTGAACCTTTACCCATTGCCATGTAGGTGCCGCCACCCATCTCCAAAAGGCGCATGATGTGGGCGGAATCGATGTTGATCAATCCGGGTCGGGCGATCAACTCGGAGACGCTCTGGATGCCCATGCGCAAGGCGTCGTCGGATAATTGAAAGGACATATCGAGGGGAAGATCGCGCGGGGCGACTTGCAACAGCTTATCGTTGGGGATGGTGATGAGCGTGTCGGTATAGGGTCGCAACTGGGCGATGCCCTCATCGGCGTTGTGTTGACGCTTGCCGAACTCAAAACTGAAAGGGGTGGTGACAAAAGCGATCACCAGGATACCCATGGATTTGGCGATGCGCGCAGCGATGGCGATGGCGCCGGTACCGGTGCCGCCGCCCATCCCCGCTGTGAGGAAGACCAGATCCGCTCCTGCGAGCGCATGATAGATCTCGCGAAAGCTTTCCTCGGCAGCCAGCTTGCCAATTTGCGGGTTTCCACCGGCGCCCAGACCCTGGGTCAATTGCGGTCCAAGCAGAATGGTGTGCTTTGCGCGGCTGGCACGCAGCACCTGCTGATCAGTATTGGCAGCGATGTATTCCACGTGATCAATGCCCAGCGCCAGCATGTGATTGATGGTGTTGCAGCCCGCTCCCCCCAGCCCCATCACCTTGATGACGGGCATATCTGCGCCCAATGCTCCTGTGGTTTTATTTCTAATGATCATGTACTTCCTCCACCACAGGGTTCGTTTCAAGGCGAATCTTGCGGATGATCAGGTTTTCTTGTTGTTCAAGCGTGGCAAGCGCTTCTTCAGCGGAATGGTAAGCGGTAATGACCAGGGTCACTTCTTTGGCAGCCAGGGCTTCGTCCAATGAAGTACCAACAACGGGGTGGTAGCGACTGATAAATGGTTCAAGCAGGGCGGTCTTGTGGGGCTCAACCTGCCAGGTTTCATCAGGGAGCAACAGATAATGCAACAGAACGTCTGGAGAATGGGCTTTTTGTCCATCCTCAAGCGGCTGGGTTTCAACGGTATCTGTCTGCTGACTGGCGAGCGTGGCGAAAGTATCTTTGAGCGTTGTCCAATCCAGTTCCACGAGGAAATTGCAGGAAAGAATGGTATCTGGCAACAGATTGGAAGAAGGCATTTCTTCACCGGCGGTATCATCAGGATAGAGGCGGTTGAGGATGGTTTTGAGGGTGGCAGATTGGTCTTCTTGAACTGCCTCGCGGAGAGTTGTGCCATATTCAGCCGCCCTGCCAGCTTCAAGAAGCAGGATGGGAACAGAAATATCGAGCACCGCGCGCGCATGCGCCTGATACCACTCGTAAGCGCGGAATCCTTGCTGGTCCTGGCTGTTTTCGGGCGTGTAGTAGGGGGTGGAAGAGGGCCAACATTCAGGGCCGCCGGCTCCCCAATCGAGCGAGCGTCCATAGCTCCAACTGTAAGCGCTGAGCATGAGCGACTCAAGCAGGGCGGTCTTGCCCTTTTCTTTCAATTTCAGGAGGGAGAGGCGCAAGAAAGCGGTATCCCAATAATCCCCTGCAGGTTGGAGGGGCGGAAAGACCGGCTGGATGTTCTTTTCGAGGCATTTTTCAGCCAGGAGGATATACTTTTCCAAAAAGATGTCCAGCAGATCGGGTTTGATCCAGGTTTCGGGTTTCCAGAATTCCTGTCGATTGGGACGGTCGAAGAGAATCAGGCGTTCCACCTGCAAGCCGGCAAGGTTGCTGATCAGGTCTTGATGAGCGAGAAGATCGAACTCCTGGTTGAGACTGGTCTTGAGAAAGACATCTACCTGCAAGCCATTCTGCAGTAAAGTACTGATGGCGCTGACCGGAATGGAGCGCAAGGTAAGCACTTCAACCAGAGCGCGGCGAGTTCCGCTCGCTTTGCAAAAGGTGATGAAATCATCCAAGTAAGCGGGATCATCTTGCAGTTTATCAGCGGGAAGGTGGAAGCTGTGACGAGACTGGATATGGGTGGCTTTTATTGTCTTGTGTTCCATGGTTTTCGCTTTCTGTCCCTTAATGTAGCAAGTTGTGTGCCAATTTGTCAGTAATCTCTCTGCTATAATCAGGAACATGATCCTGGTAACGGGCGCTTCCGGTTTTATCGGGAGCGCATTGGTAGCGTATCTGACAGAACGAAACTTGCCGGTGCGCGCTCTGCTGCGCCCATCGCGGTATTCGCCACAACTGCCGCACAGCATTCCCGTGGAAGTGGCGGTGAGCAGCATGCAGGATGAACGAGGCATCAGGGCTGCATTGAAAGATGTAAACTGCATCTTTCACCTGGCAAGTTCGGAAAAGGAAGGTCAGCACATCGACCTTGAAAAAAGCGATATCCCGGGATTGGAGAACCTGCTGACAGCCGCTGAGCAGGTGGGGGTGGAGCGCATTTTCTACCTGAGCCATATCGGGGCGGAGCGCACATCGGGGTTTCCTGCATTCCGTGCCAAAGCTGTTCAAGAAAAGATGCTGCAAAACAGCAAAGCGACCGCCACCATCTTCAGAACATCGGTCGTTTTTGGAGAACAGGATGGATTTCTTTCGTATTTTGCGCGCGGGCTGGCAGCCAGCAAGTTCATCTATGCCATTCCGGGCAGCGATGACATTCTCATGCAGCCACTGTGGATCAATGATCTGATCAACTGCCTGTACCTGGCGTATCAAAACGAGGACTATGCGGGCAAGATTTATGAGCTGGGTGGGGGAGAGTACTTCACTTTCCGAGCCATCCTGCAAATGATCATGGAAAGGATCGGCAAGAAACGGTACCTGGTTCCTATTGCCCCAGCGGCGCTGCACGCCAGAAACTTATGGTTCGGGGAATCGCCAAGCGGTTTCACCCTTTCCACTTTCTGGATCGATTACTTGGCTTCTGATCGCACCTGCTCACTCGATTCGCTGCCGCACCAATTCAACATCTTACCAGGGCGTTTCAGCGAGAAGATGGAGCGCTATGTAGCGGTGGTTCGCTCCAGAAAAGCTCCCAGACAAGGTGCTGGTAGGGTTTAAGTTTAAGAGAAATCCCGGTCTCTTCCAGATCTTGATAAGCAAACGACCATTCCTCGCCGGTGCGCACCTCGCGGCAGCGCAGATTGGCTTGTGGGTCAGCGGAACGCGGCAGCCATTCCAGAAGTGTAGAAACGGCAGGCTTTCCAGAGGTTCCACGAAGCGGCACGGTGCGCCGGAAGCGGATGGCCTGGTTGCGGGATGAGTTGTTGACCAGCACCAGGAAGTAGCGGTCGTGATAATGGTTTAAATAGGCATAGATGTGGGGGAGAGAACGCTGAGCCTGACCTACGACATCGAACAGGCAGAAGGAAGCCGCATCGGAAAAGCAGGGACGCATGCGCAAGAGGGGGAAGATCCATCGTTCGTGCAGGCGGAGCAAATCGGCATCCTCTTTTTCATGCAGCAGGGGAAGCAAAAAATCCATACCGTAGCGTTCAGAGAACCCTTCAATCTGTCCATGATTGAACATGGGAATACCTGGCATGGTGACCAGCAGCGTGCAGGCGGCAAAGTATTTATCGCCTTTCCCAAACTGGTCGAGGGCAGTCCGTTCATCTGGGTTGCTGAGAAAGTTCACGAATTTTCCGAGGAGCAGGGGGTTGGAAGCCAGCGCATTTTTCAAAATGCTCTGATAGGTTTTATTATCTTCATCGCGCAAGGATTGCATGAAAGCGATATTGTAAACGCGGTGCATGCCCAGTTCTTCGACGAAAAAGTTTTCCATATACCAGAAAGCTTCAGCCATGAGTAGCGCATCGGGGTTTTCGCGCTCCACCCGCTCCACCACCTCGCGCCAGAATTCGCGAGGCTTGGCTTTCAAGAAGGCTTCCGCCGGCAGGGCGTGTCTTTCACGGGTGGGCACACAGCGTTCCTGACTGCCGGGCAAGGGATACCACAAGCGCTGGAAATGCTGGCGGGTGAGGGTCATGGCTGCATCGAAGCGGATCAGCGGAAAGCGCTTGAGAATGCACAAGATGGTTTCGATCACATGTTCGCGCACTTCGGCATTCAAATAATCGAGCTGGGCAGTATCATTCCAGGGCATGCTCGAGCCATCATTGCCGTGATAGATGAAGCGTTTCTCCCCCGTGCGATGGTCGGTGTACAGGAAAACCTCGGCGGCGGCGGATTGGTCATAATACCCCTCTTCCAACTGCAGGCTGACATTGGGAGTAGGAGAAAGGTCAGGACTGTTGAAATGAAATGAAGCGGCAGGATTTTCAGATACGGAAATGTACCATTCAGGATGCTCGAGCAGCCAATCGGAATCTATGCCGGTGTGGTTGGGGACGATATCCACGCACAGGCGAATGCCCGCCCCATCACAGGCGGCGTGCAGGGCGTCGGCGGCTGGTTCACCGCCCAGAGAGCGTGCGATACGGTATTCTTTTATGGAATAGGCTGACGCGGCGATATCTTCTCTGCCATACAATTCTTTGATCTTCCTGGAAGCGGGACTGCGTTCCCAGACCCCGACGAGCCACAAGGCGGTGATGCCCCAGGCTGCCAGTTTTTCCAATTCCACAGCGGGGATGTGATCGAGATGAACGATCTTCTGACGGTATTTGCCGCTCAACTGCGCCAGCCAGACGTTGATGTTCTTAGCCAGCAAAACGACGTTCTTCTTCCAGGGCGCTTCAGGGGAGGGCTGCTCCGAAGCGTGAGCGAGAGGCAGGCGTGAAGCATGATCACTGGCAGGTGAAGCCGAACGCGGTATAGATTTCATTATCTTATTATTGTAGATGAAAAATGTCGTTGATGAAATAGAGAGGATTGGAGCGGTCGGCATCAAAAATAGCGGTGATGTGGTTTTGTTCCACCAATTGCGCACAAGCCTGGCTGGTGAACGGTTCTTTCCATGTAAACATACGCTTGATGGTAACCAGGTCTGCCATGCCTACCGAGCGCAGATAAGAAAGAAGAATGGCTTGCTGCGCGCTGGCTTCCGTGATGAAGCGGGCTTTTTCCACGATCTCTGGATAATAACGGGCGGCGATATCATAGATCATGGCATATCCCCAACGACCGGCGACAGCGATGCCCACCGGGATAATTTTCATTTCGGCTTGCAGGTCGGTGAGCGTTTTATCGAATAGATATTTCTTGTCGGAAGAGGTGAGGTGAGCCTGTTTGTGCAGATCGAGGGTGTGTAAGGGTCCATTTTCGAGCAGGGCTTCGTACACGTTTTTCATCTCCACGCTCATCTGACCGCTCTTGTACTGCAGCAGGTAATCATTCTCATAATCGCCATAATTGGGTGAGAGGGCATAAAAATAGGGTGCCATCTCGAGCGAGAGAATGGTGGCTTTTTTGCGGACCAGTTTGGCATAGTACCAGGCGCGTTTGTCGAGCATGCCGTCCTTCCAGCCCCAGGTGACGTGCCCCGGATCGTCATGGTTATTGGGGACGGGTCTGGCCCCTACGGTGGCGTACCACAGGTTGGGCAGGTCATAATCCTTGATCGGCCAGAAAAAAATAAAACCGCGTTCGTTGACGAAATCGAGCGCATCTTGGGGTGAATGCAAGCGCAACGACCGTGCGGTGCGATAGGTCTTTTCGCGATAGCTTATGACCCGCTTTCTCAGAGTGTCCAGGTCAGTCATTGCGCAGGATGTGGGTGATGATATTGGAGCCGCTGCCGCCGATGTTTTGTGCCATGCCAACGCGCGCTTTCTCAAGCTGGTTTTCCCCGGCAGTGCCGCGCAACTGCTGGATCACCTCTACCAACTGGTACGCGCCCGTGGCGCCCACCGGATGCCCGCGGGCTTTCAACCCACCCATGGTGGCTACCGGGAGGCGACCGTTCTTGCCGATGTGCCCTTCTAACGCCATGAGCGGGCCTTTCCCGCGCTCGATGAAACCACAGGCTTCAAGAGAAAGGGCTGCCATGATGGTGAAGGCATCATGATATTCGAAGAAGTCAATATCTTGGGGGGCGAGCCCACCCTGCGCATAGGCTTTTTTGCTGGAGACCTCTGCAGCGCTCAACCAGGTGGGATCCTTGCGGTCGTGGACGGCGATGGTATCGGTGGCAGCAGCAGAAGCCACCACACGAATCACCTTCTCGCTCACCTTATCAGCGGGAACGAGCACGATGGCAGCGGCACCATCCCCTATGGGGGAAGCATCCATGAGATTGATGGGGTCGCAGATCATACCGGCTTCGAGATATTTTTGTTCGGTCAGTTCCATATGGAAACGGGCGAAGGGATTGTGCATGGCGTTGGTGTGCGCATTAATAGAAAAAGGAGCGAAATCTTTATGCTGCCAACCGGTTTCATGCATGTAACGGCGCATGAGCAAGGCGTTCAGGGCGACAAAGGAAAGCCCCTGATCCACTTCCCAATCGGCACTGGCAGCAGTGGCTAAATGGGAGGTGATTTCAGCGGTAGGAGAATCGGTCATTTTTTCTACTCCCACCGCCAGGGCGACTTCCGCTTCTCCTGAAGCCACAGCCAGGAAAGCGGCGCGAAAAGCGGCAGCTCCGGAACCACAGGCGGATTCCAGACGAAGCGCACTGGCATGCTTTGCCCCAATCCAATCGGTGATATACGCGCCAAGGTTCTGCTGGCTGTTGGCTGAAGCCGACATCATGTTGCCAACGAACACACCATCCACATGATCGATACCGCAATCCTGGATGGCGGCAAAAATGGCTTCTCCGGCGATCTCTTTCAGTGATTTATCCCAGTGCTCCTCGATCTTCGTCTGTCCGATGCCAATGGCTGCTACTTCGCGCATGCTCGCTCCTAATTTTCCAGTTTCTGATATTATAAGTTGCGTACCTATCAGTTCCTATCGATTATTATAAAATCAATCCAGTTCAGCAGGAGAGTAGAAGCTATGATCATAGACATTTCGATTGAACTATCTCCCGAAATGGTGCGCTGGGAGGGTGACCCTCCCATGATCGTGCGGCAGGTTTTGCAGCTTGCCAAGGGGGATCCCTATAACCTCAGCGAAATGAAATTGAGCCTGCACCAGGGCACACACCTGGACGCTCCGCGCCATTTTTTAGCCGATGGAAGCCTCGTTGAGGATTTTCCGCTTGACCTGTTGATCGGAGAGGCGCAGGTGGTGCAGATACCGTGCGAGGTGAACAGCATTGGCAGAGATGTTCTCGAAAAGGTGGGAATCCGAGCGGGGATACGCCGCGTGCTTTTCAAGACGCACAATTCCCAATACTGGAAGGATGATCCCCACACTTTCCACGCAGATTTTGTGTCGCTCAGCCTGGATGGTGCGGAGTATCTCATCGAACAGGGGATCGAACTGGTGGGCATTGATTATCTTTCCATCTCGCCCGCAGACGATTTCAGACCAGTGCATGCGCGTTTGATGGAAAAGCACATTGCTATCATCGAGACGCTGGATCTTTCAGAAGTGGAGCCGGGTACGTACACGCTGACATGCCTGCCGATGAAAATACAGGGAGTGGAAGGCGCGCCGGTGCGGGCGGTGTTGGTGCGCGACTAGTGCGGCACGGGCAGGCTAAAACCGCCATCTACCACGATGACCTGTCCGCGGATCATGAACGCCTGCTCCGAACAGAGAAATGCCACCACACAGGCGACATCCTGAGGGGTGGCAATGCGCCCGGCAGGGGTATGTTGGATGGCGCGCTGGAGAACGGTGGGATCGGAAAGCGAAGCGAAATGCTGCAGGGCGTCCGTTTCCACCACGCCAGGCGAAACGGCATTGACGGCAATGTTCTTGGGAGCCAGCTCAACCGCCAGATAGCGGGTTAAGCTTTCGAGCGCAGCCTTGCTGGCGCCTACCGAGACGTAGTCGGGCATTACACGCACGGAACCCTGACTGGTAATGGCGACGATCTTACCGGCAGCACGTTTTTCCATGAGCGGAACAGCCAATTGGGTGCCAAACAGGAAAGCGCGAGCATTTACGTTCATGGTATGCTCCCAGCCTTCAGGGCGTTGTTGCAGGGCAGTGCGGTTGAAACCCGACGCGGCATTGCTGATGAAGATATCCAATGCTCCGAATTCCTGTTCTACGGTTTGGAATAGACGCTCCAGGTGTTCTATTTTGCCGACGTTGGCACGTACCACCAGCGCTTTACGACCCATGGCACGGATCTGCTGGGCTGTTTCTTCAGCGGGCTCCTGATTGTGCACGTAATTGATGACAACATGCGCACCGAGGCGGGCAAAGTGCAGGGCGATGGCTTGCCCGATACCGCGGCTGGAACCGGTGATCAGGGCGATCTTTCCCTCGAAGATCATTGCAGTATTTTCACACATAGAAAACTCCTTGTGGAAGTTTGGCAGAGAATCCGTTGCCTTTCTCTCTATTTTAACCCCCGCATTGTATGATAGGATACAAATAAACGGCACAGGGAGTTTACCTATGGCGCAGGGAAAAAACCAAGCAATGATCGATCGCTGTATGGCGCATAATTTCTGGACCTGGAGCAGGCAAAAGGAGATCCAGCCCATTCCGGTGGAGCGCGCGCAAGGGGTGTTCTTTTGGGACTTCGATGGCAAGCGTTATCTTGATTTCAACTCCATGGTGATGTGTTCCAACATTGGTCATGGCAACCAGCAGGTCATTGACGCCATCTGCAAACAAGCGCAGGAGCTAACCTTTGCCGGTCCGCACATGGCAACCGAAGCGCGTGCGCGACTGCTGGAGAAATTATGCGAGGTGGTCCCCCAGGGCATCAGCAGGTTCTTGTTCACCATGGGGGGAGCGGATGCCAATGAAAATGCTATCAAGATCGCCCGTGCTGTCACCGGGAAACATAAGATCCTGGCGCGCTACCGGTCGTATCACGGGGCGTCTCATGGAGCGGTTGCGCTTTCGGGAGACCTGCGACGCGTTTCTTGGGAACCCAACGTGATGGGTGGGGTGGTGCATTTCCCTGCTACGTATCGCTATCGCGACGACCTGGTGCCAGATGCCATGCAACTGGCAGATGAAGAATACGCAGCCCGCCATCTGGAATATCTGGAAAAGCTGATCCAATATGAAGGGGCTGATTCCATTGCCGCTATCTTCCTCGAAGCGGTCACCGGCACGAACGGCATTCTCATCCCACCAGATGGCTACCTGCAGGGAATCCGTGCGTTGTGCGATCGCTATGGCATATTGATGATCGTGGATGAAGTGATGAGCGGATTTGGTAGAACGGGCGCCTGGTTCGCGGTGGATCACTGGCAGGTGAAGCCAGATCTCATCACCATGGCAAAGGGATTGACCTCTGCCTATGCTCCACTGGGGGCGGTGGGGATGCGCGAAGAAGTGGCAGCATACTTTGACCGCCGCAAATTCGACAGCGGGCTCACCTATAACGGACATCCCATTTCCTTTGCCGCAGCCACTGCCAACATCGACGTGCTGCAGGAGCAAAAACTGATCCGCCATACTCAGGCTATGCAACCCATACTGCTGAAAGCCTTCAACCGATTGAAGGAAAAGCATCCTGCGGTGGGCGATGTGCGTGGAATCGGGCTGTTTGGCGCCATTGAATTAATAAAAGATAAGAAATCTGAAACCCCCCTTGGAGAATATGGAAAAACTCCTACAATCATGAATGAATTACAGAAGTTCACACTATCCAAAGGCTTATTTCACTATGTTCACGATAATCTCATCCTGGTGATCCCACCATTGATCGTGAATGAAGAAGAATTAGCAATGGGCATCACTATACTGGATGAAGCGTTGAAGACCACGGACACTGTTCTGTAAGGAAGGAATTTATCATTATGGAAAATAACGAAAAAGATATCGAAAGTGTGATCATCTTAGGTTCCGGACCGGCGGGATTGGCTGCGGCTCTTTACGCCGCCCGTGCGGAATTGAAGCCGCTGCTTTTCACAGGAACGGAAGTTGGTGGGCAGGCAGCTACTACTTCCGTCATCGAAAACTATCCGGGTTTTCCGGATGGCGTGGAGGGAGGGCAGTTGGCTGAGCTCTTCACCAAGAACGCTGAGAAATTTGGAGCGCGCATTGAATATGATATGGTCACCGCAGCAGACCTTTCTAAAAGCCCTTTCAAGGTGAGCACTTATGGAAAAGATCATTACGCTCAGGTTTTGATCGTTACCACCGGTGCCAGCGCGAATAAACTGAACGTTCCGGGCGAAAAGGAACTGACGGGACTGGGCGTGTCTTATTGCGCAACCTGCGATGGTTGGTTTTTCAAGGATAAAAAGGTAGCGGTGGTGGGAGGCGGCGACAGCGCACTGGAGGAAGGATTGTTTCTGACTCGCTACGCGTCTTCGGTGACAATCATCCACCGACGCCATGAATTACGAGCAGGCGCGTTGCTGCAAAAACGCGCGCGCGAGAATCCCAAGATATCCTTCATCTGGGATACTGTGGTAGAAGAGATCAAAGGAGAAGGTGCGGTCAGCGGTCTCCAATTGAAAGATGTGAAAACCGGTGAAACACGTGAACTGGCGATCGATGGGGTTTTCGTTTTCATAGGACATAGCCCTAACACGGAACTGTTTCGCGATTGGCTGAAGCTGGATGAGAAGGGATACATCCGCATCGACCAGAACATGCAGACAAGCGTTGCGGGCGTGTACGCAGCAGGCGAAGTGGCAGATTCACGCTACAGGCAGGTGGTCATTTCTGCCGGCATGGGCGCGGCAGCCGCCATTGAAGCAACGCGTTTTCTCGAATCTCAGGAATAAAGAGAAGAGCGGGCATGATGTCCCGCTCTCTTTCTTAATTAGAGGATGTTCCAAGCCCCGACCAGATGAAGACGCGCGGGTCACTGGGGTAGCCAGCGGTCACATAGATCGGGTCACCACCTGTGGTGGTTCCCGACTGCCTCACCGGTTGGATGTACCAGCGAATGACATGCGGAGCGGATTCGGCAGGGCGGAACGTAACCGGAACGATGTACTTGGTATCTTTGGTGTAATCGGTCAATTTCTTGCCCTCGCCAGCGGTGAGGTCTTCGATGGTCACCGCGTAGGAATCGCCTTCCAGCATTCCTCCAATGGCAGCCCACTGCAACGTGACGGTGTCATGGGTGGCGTTGAAAACAGCGCCGTCGGCTGGCAACAGCAGGTTGGTAGCCGCAAATGGTGCGGGCAGGGTGGCAGTGGGGGTAGGACCGCTGGTTGGGAGGCGTTCGCACAAAGGGATAGTGATTACCTCGTTCAAATATACATTATCAGAGGTCTTTCCGTTGTAAGTCTTCAGCGTTTCGACCGAAACATTGTAGTTGGCGGCAATGGCGCTCAATGTGTCGTTCGCACCAACCGTATAGGTGATTTTGGTGCAGGCGGATTCGGTTTTTTGAGCCACACTGAGGGTACCCGTGGGCTGCGGTGAGGGGGTAGGTGTGGGGCGAGGGATGAGAAGTGTCTGGTTGAGGGTGAGCACACCACAATCGGAAGCCAGGTTGTTGAGATCGGCAATGCTCTTCACGGTAACGTTGAATTGAAGAGCGATCGAGCTACAGGTATCACCAGATTGGACCGAATATTCGATGGGCGGTTCCAAGGTTGCCGTTGGGGCAGGCGTTGCGGTGAGGGTGGGGGTGGGGCTCTGCTCGAGGGTGGGAGTTGGGGTGAGCGTGGCGGTAGGCTGTGCTGCAGTGATCTGACCCGAACCGCGCAGGACAAAGTAGATGATGCCGGCGCCGAGCGCAATCAAGATGAGAACGGCGCCCAACGCGATGGGCAAACTGACCGTGAACTGCGGCAGACCGCGCGGTTTTATTTTATTGGCAGGGGTGGATGCAGGTGCATCCGTAAACGTTCTCCCGCAGACCAGGCAGCGTGTAGCGTTCACGCTCAAATGGGTTCCGCAGGTAGGACATACTTTCTCTGTGGATGGTTTGTTTTTAGAATTCATTTTGCTTCACTCTTTATATGTTGTCAAAGCCGAAATATTATAACATCAATGATATGATAGATTTTACGCATGAAGGAAGCAGGAATTTACGTTCATATCCCGTTTTGTAAAAGCCGCTGCAGGTATTGTGATTTTAACACGAGCGCCGGAATGGAGCATTTCATTCCGGAATATTTTTCGAGTTTGGAGAAAGAAATAAAGATCTATGGGGAGAGATATGCCAGCCTGTATGCAATCCGATCCATTTATGCAGGTGGAGGAACGCCATCGTACCTTGCGGCTGGCACAATCCCCAGGGTAATTCAAGAGATAAAGCGTTCTTTCCATGTGACGACCGATGTGGAGATATCTGTGGAAGCCAACCCGGCAGATATCACGATGGAGAAATGCAGGGAGTGGATCCATGCGGGCGTGAGGCGCATGAGCATCGGAATGCAAAGCGCACAGAAGGGGGAATTGCAGATGCTCGGGCGCAGGCACTGTTTCGCGGATGTGGTCAGGGTGGTGGAACAAGTCCGTTCCGCCGGGATGACAAATTTCAACCTCGATCTGATGTTCGGACTTCCTCATCAAAGCATGAAGGATTGGCAGGATTCAGTGAAAAAAGCCATGCTGCTCCAGCCTGCACATCTTTCGCTATATGCATTAACGGTGGAAGAAGGAACGCCGCTGGCGATCGATATGGATGCGGGGCTTCTTCCAGCTCCCGACGATGATCTGGCAGCGGACATGTACGAATGGGCGACGGATTTCCTTGCCACACAGGGCTTTGAGCAATACGAGATCTCCAATTGGGCAAAACAAGATGGGGTGAATTATCACTGCCAGCATAATTTGCTGTACTGGCGCAACCAGGATTATTTTGGATTTGGCGCTTCTGCGCATAGCCATTTTGGCGCTCGGCGCTGGGCAAATTTGAATGGAATCCAACCTTACGTCAAGGGTATAGCTCTTTACTCGGCAGTAGAAGAAGCAGGATTTCCCTGGTTAGAGACCAACACAGCCTTATCCGTTGCCGATGATATGGGGGAGACAGCCATGATGGGGTTGCGGCTGACGCAGGAGGGGCTGCGCGATGACCTTTTTCAAGAAAGGTTCGGAATCTCTCTTTTTCGCGTGTATGAAAAGCAGATCGCTGAACTCGTTGATATTGGATTGCTGGAGGTGGTGAGTGGCGACATGTCAGCCATTCGATTGACAAAGCGCGGAAGGATGGTGGGAAATCAGGTTTTCCTGCGGTTTTTGATGGTTTGAGTTTCTTTTTGGGTTTTCATGGAAGTTTATCCAGAATAATAAAGTTTTCTATCGCTGGCAGGTTACTTTTGCTTAGAGCGAGATGCTTGGCTACGCTCTGCATGACGTAGGGGAGGGAAATGGCTTGCCACCCTTACTGGCTGGTTTCTTTGGCACACGGTGAGATCCCTCGCATTGCTCGGGATGACGTGATGGACAGGATTGTGGGTACCCTATTGTTTGGCTGGTTAGAATGGGATTTGGATTGGATTGCGTGAGAGACCTGGCAAAGGTTCAGCATGGCGTAGCAGACAGGGTCAGGTTCCCTGAATGAGTGGTCGGTTTTTGGGCATACAATGAGATCCCTTGTGTTGCTCTATTGTTGGCTGGTTAGCGTGGGACCGGGTGAGGGGCTTCGCTAATGCTCGGTATGATGTATGGGGAGTGAAAAGGAATTAATATACTAAGACGGGAGTGCGATACCCTTCGCTGTTCCCATCATCTGGCACATTCGTCCAGCGGTAAACCCATTTGGCGTCTTCGGATTCCATATTAATGCATCCATGGCTCATGACCATGCCGAAATTTTGGTGCCAATACGTACCATGGATGGCAACCCCGGTGGAACTCTCAAAGTAGGAAACCCAAGGCACGCCGGGCAGCTCATATGCTTCAGCATCTGAACGCAGCGTGCCATCGCCCATGTGCACGCTGGGACGTTTGGCATGGATCTTGAAATTTCCTTTGGGGGTATCGGTGGGGATGGTGTTGGGAGCGCTGCTGAGATAGGGGACGCCGGTCGACACTCGCATCTCTTTGACCAACTGACTCCCCTCATACGCCATTAACTTCTGGAAATCGATGGAGATCTCGATGCGTTTCAAACTGGGGGCTATATCGGCGTGGATAGGGGTCAGTTCCTCTGCCGTAACCGGGCGCAAATGTTCCACAGGGACATAGTACGAAAGATCAACCAGCCCATCGCGGATTTCGTACCAGAGCATGCCATCGGGACCTTCTTTGGCACTGAAAACCCAGTAGGTAGAACTGTAATAGAGCCGGTAAAATTTTTCCCATTTCTCATTGATGCGATGGCGATAAGAGTCGGAATAGGGCACGGTCAACTCCATCAATTGTCCCTGGCTGGGAAATTCAGTGATGAGTGTGTTCAAGCGATACTGCACTTTTTGAACGAATCCGCTATGCACATACCCGCCCCAGATACGGTACCAGAGGGGGTTATAGCCCGGACCATCCGGAGCGACGACCTCATCGTAAATATGGAAGATCTCGTCACGATAGCGCTGGAAACGAATGGCACTATTCTCACTGGCTTGGCTGTACACGCTGATGGATGTGTCTTTCGCAACCCTGCCCAGTTGCGTGGAAGAGCGGGCATTCGACTTTTCTGAATGTCCGGTCAGAGCCAGGCTTACCACTCCGGCTCCCATGTTCTTTAGAAAATCTCTCCTGCTGATGGTGCTCATTTGGCGCATTATACCAATAAATCGGATAAAAAAGGTATAAATTTAGTTTCCCCTTTCATAATAATCAGAAAGTATCTGTTCCGGAGGGAGGCGCAGTAAGAAGCGCTGGAAAGCCTGCATGACCTTGAAGGCATGCACCAGTTTTTCCTGACAGGTGCGCAGGGCGTCGATATCGGCTGTTTGGTTACCTCTGGCAACGCTCAGGTTGTCTTCATGCTCCCGTTGAATGGTGATCTGCCCATCGGCTTCCAGCAGCGATAACGCGATCTTCACGATCTCCGTGGTGAAGCCGGTGAGCGCGGCATAATGCTGCAACGACAACTTGCCCTGTTTTTCACGCATGGCGAACTTCACCATGCCAAGCAGGGTCTGCAGAAATCGCTTGCCACGCAGCGGTTTTTGCGGCAGGTCAAACAGTGCAATGGAAAGAGGTTGCACTTTCTGCAAGATGTTTTGGAGCACCTCAGCCGAAGGCGGCATGTGCAGCAAGGCGAGGGCTGCATGCGAAGGGACGTCGAGCCGGTTATAGCTTTCCACAAGGTTGGTTTCCAAATTTTCCGCCCAACAGACCGGTTGTTTCGATTGCAGGTATTCTCGAAGATCTTCTTGCGGGTTTCGCGAAAAGCGGAAATCGGCGATTTCCACTGCCGGTCGCGCAGCCACTTCCACCGGCTCTTCCACGGTCGAAGCGCGCATGTCCACCAAACCGATCTCGATGCTCTCCTCGCCGCGGAACACGCTACGGCGGATACTGTATGCCAGATCAATCTCTCCAGTGGGGAGAGGGGCATCGAAAGCGTGCCACCACTTCACTTCATAGGGCTGTCCCTGCGCAGTTTGCACTTGAATAGAGCGATGAACCTTATCGCGGTCTATAGCCCTGGAACCGGTTATCTGCAACCGTTCTGCCAGGAATAGCGGGGCGGGATTGCCGGCTCCAAAGGGAGCGAGCGAATCCAGGACGCGCATGAAAGGCTCATTAACATTTTCGAGAGGGAGATAAGCGTCAATAGGCAGGGTGGCTTCCATCCTTTGCGCTTCTGGAATGGCTGCCACACTCGCATTCATATTTTGAACGAAGCGATCGAGGTTCTCTTTTTTCAACGCCAGACCGGCAGCCATGGCATGCCCGCCGTACGAGAGAAGCAGGTCTTCATTGTCCTGCAGCAGCTCTGTGATATTAATCCCCGCAAGAGAACGCGCTGACCCCTGGAAGACGCCGCTTGCATTCGCAGTAAGCAAGATGGCGGGTTTTCCATAGGCTTCTACGAGGTGATTGGCGACAATTCCCAAAATGCCGGCGGGCCAGGCGGGATTGGAGAGAATGAGGATGGAGCGTCGTTCCTGGTTGGGGTCTGTTTCAATTTGTGCGAGTGCCGCTTGATAAACCTGGTTCACCAGCAGTTTCCGTTGATTGTTCAATCCTTCCAGGTGTGTGGCGTATGTGCGAGCAAGCGCGATATCCTCCGTCAGCAAAAATTCAACCATAGGATTGGCATCTCCCAAGCGTCCTAAAGCATTCAAACGAGGTGCGATGGTGAAGCTGACGTTCTGTTCGTCCACTCTTTCTGCGGGTGTCCCAGCGACAGAGAGTACCTCCTGAACCGCCAGGCGGGGGTGCGCGCGCATCCTATCGAGCCCATATTGAACCATATAACGGTTTTCCCGCACCAGGGGTGCCACATCTGCGATGGTGCCCATGGCTACCAGGTCGATGGCTTGCTTCTCCCACTGGCTTTGCATGTTCAACTCGGCAGCTACCGAACGGGTGAGAATGAAGGCAGTGCCCACCCCACTGAGGTCGGAGAAAGCATGTCCTTCCGATACAAAATGAGGGTTGATGATGGCAAAAGCCTCCGGAAGGAGGTGAGAAGGGGTGTGATGGTCGGTTAAGATTACATCTACGTTGCTATGGGTGGCAAAGTTCAATGCCGGGAAAGCTGAAATGCCGGTATCGCAAGTGATCAGCAAGTCAATACCGCGCGCCAGAAAGTTCTGCAGAGGTTCTTTGAGAATGCCATGTGATTCTTCAGCGCGAATGGGAATATGATACTGTACCTGAAGACCCAACTGGCGAAAAAAACTCACCAATAAGGCGGTAGAGGTTTGCCCGTCCACGTCAAAGTCACCCCAGATGCCGATGGATTCCTTCTTCTTGACCGCCTGGAGAACACGCTGCGTTGCTTTTTCTACACCAGGAAGTTCATGCGGGCTGGCAGGCTGATATTTTGTGTAATCGAGGAAAGGGAGCGCGCTGGATGGATCGGTGATGCCCTTTTTCGCCAGGGCTTCAGCCAGGTAGGGTGAAACGGCAAAATATTCCTGCAAACTGTCAGGGATGACGATCGGTTCAGGGGAAACCCAGCGTTTGTTCAATAGGCGATCTCCTCCGCTGTTTCAATATCCAGATCCAGTTCTTCCAGCTCCAGGTCAAATTCCTCATCTCTGCCGGAGAAACTTCCTGCCTGGCTGCCGCGCCCACAGTACGAGCGATAAACGCAGAAACGACAGCGCTTCTCGTCCTCTGTCTTCGGAAAGTCATCTTTCGATTTTTGCGCGATCTCATCCATGAGCGCAAGGAGAACTTTCTCGTTTTCCTGCATTTGCACAGATGAGTACGCGAACTTTTCAGGGTCGGTGGGGAACTGCGGGAACCAATAAATCAGTTCAACCTGCGCAGGGGAAATCTTCTGCCAGTCTCCCTCTGGAGTGGCTGATGCGCACAAAACGTATGGATAGACCAGCGTTTGCATCTTTTCAGCCAGGACGGCACGTGTGGGTCGTTTTTCACCGGCTATGGTTTTCCAATCGTAGATGGTGAAAGTGTTTTCGTCGTTTTTCACGAGCAAATCGAATTTTGCGATCAAGACGTGGTCCCGCAGGCTGGTTTGAAAAAGGATTTCGGGAGCGGAAAAGGTAATTTTCTTGCCGTCCATGAAGCGCAAAAAGCGCTGCCACCAGTCGCGCAGATCATCATCTGCGATGTGCTTTTCGATCAAAGCAGGATCCACCTGATGAAAATACCGTTCGACGCAGGTGTGGAAGAGGTTGCCTTTCTGGCGATGATGCTCAAATGCCAGGTAAGGGCTGCTCTCTTCGGCTGGCCAATCCAAGCGCTGAAGGTAGCGCAAGGCAAAACGGCGCTGGCATTCCACATAATCTTGCAGAGATTGTGAACTGAAGCGAAAATCAGGTATGTGCGGCATGATACTGCTCCCAAAAAGTGTGCAATTCAACGAAGGGGATAGCCATAATGCCATTGTTATATTTCCCTTCATTCCAGGTGATTACGAGCTCTTGGCGGGCGCGGGTGATGCCCACGTAGAGCAAACGCAAACGTTCTGCACTGTAGCTGATGCGCGCAAGGCGCGTCGCATCTCCCTCTGTGACCGTTTTCTTGGCGAACAATGCCTTGAGCTGTGCCAGCAGTTCTGCCTCCAAATTGAGGTGATCGCGAACAAAGTACCGTTCTGAAATGAACTGGTCATAGGGCTGGTTGCTGGGGAAATCATAATTATTGACAGAGACGATATAGACGCGGTCCCATTCCAAGCCTTTGGCTTTATGGATGGTGGCAACCACCACTTCCCCTTTGTGCTGGTCGGGATCGAATTCCAACTCCTCTTCTGAAAAGCCGTTAATGCGCAAGCGGTTGTGGTAGACCTTATCTAAATCCGCGGCGCAATCTGCCAGTGAGAAGGCGGGGTTGGATCTGGAAGCCCATTCCATCATCTCCGCCAGTTTATAACTCAACGCCAATGCACGCGAATCCGTGAAGAGACGCATGGAGAGCGTCAGCAAGAACTGGTTGACCGGAAGCAGTGCGGCATGCTGGTTTTCTTTGAAAAATTCAACGAAATGGCGGAAAGCTTCACGCACGGCATGCTGCTCTGGTTCTGATGCTTCTGGCAAAAGCTCGTTCTTTCCAAACAGCACATCTTCCAGCTTGGTTAGCTTCTTGAGATCATTGCGGAAGGCGTGAAAGGCGGTTTTTAACGGCGGTTCCTCAAACTGTTCGGCACACCATGCTTCAAAGGCGGCGTCAAGTTTTTTGGAACTGAGCGGATCAGTGAAGAAGGATATTAAGGACGCTAATATTTTTGCGGTCTTGCGTGTAGCGAAACTGGTTTGCAGAAGTTCGAGCGTGGGGATGCGGCGGTCTTTCAATTTCTGCACCAGACTGGCGCCCTTGTCATTGCGCGTTACCAAAATGGCGACGGTTTGGCGCGGGTTTTCTTGCAACCAGCGCGCCACCGATTGCACCACCAGCGCTTCTTCTCTTTCTGGCGTGAGCTGTTTCTCGAACAGGAATATCTTTTCCGGCGCATCCGGTGGGTTGGGTTGCGGATCGTCAACTCCGGTGGGCTGGATGAAAGGCGGCACCAACGCCCGGGTCAATTCTGGAGCGGGCTGGGTTTGATTCCATTCGATGAGGTGATTGGCAAGCAGCATAATGCTGGCGGTAGACCTGCCAGAATTTGGCAGGTCGCGAGGCTGCACATTTTTCTCTTTGAGAAAATCCAACAGGTAATGCGGATCGGCTGTGGTGAAGGTTTCATAAATCGCCTGGTTGGGGTCGCCGACGCGCACCCAATTCCCCGATTCACCGCACAGCAAACGCAAGGTTTTTTCTTGTAGGGCGGAGGAATCTTGCGCTTCATCTTCCAGAATATATGGCCAGCGTTCCTGCAAGCGCCGCAGGTAATCGTGATCGGTTTGCAGAATGTGGTATGCCAGCCGGATGAGGTCCTGAAAGTCGATGGCTGCCTGGTAGCTCAGCGCATTCTGGTAATCACGGTAAACCTCAATTCCAAAATGGAGGAGGTTGTGTTCTATTTGGTTTTTTGCCATGCCAGAGGTGATCTGCGTCGGAGTCAGCTCCATATCCTTGGCTTGCTGAATGAAGCTGGATGCCATTGACCGCAGCACCAGTTTCCAATTGTTCGCAAGGTAGCGCATATTCTCCAGCGAGTCGGGGTGGGTGTAGCTTTCGAGGAAGGCGGGATTGTTGCGCTGCCAGGTGGTCACGATCTGATCCAAGGTATCGTTGCTGGCGCGCTCATCCAGGATCTGAAAATTGTTTTCTAATCCGGCAAGATCGGGGCGTTCGCGCACGATATCGTGCGCAAGCCCATGCAGGGTGCGCACCCGGTAGCCGATCTGTTCGATAAGCTTGAATTGTTTGATGAAGCCGGAAATGCGCTTCGAAAAATTCTGCACGGCAGAATTCACCAATGTCACAACCAGCACTTCCTGTCCATCTTTCATCCTGTCGGAAGCGATGAGGGTGGCAGCCAGATAGGAGAGCGTGTGGGTTTTCCCGCTGCCAGGAACTGCAGCGATACCCATTTTGCCATGGGTGTAACGCAGGATGTCGGCTTGAGCCGGACGAGGAATGAATTCACTCATGGATTTCCATCCTGTAACTTCTTTTCAAGAACAACTGCATCCCACTCAACAGCGGGCTGTTCTGGTTGATGCCTGCCTGGTTCATACCGGTAACGTACAGGTACACATGCTTTTTGCAACGTTCAAGCAAACCCTGCACCAGGCGAGCCAACACTGCTTGATTGGATTGAAATTCTTCCGCGTCGGTCCAACGTTTTTCTCGAGACCAGTTGCGATTTAAGACGTAGGGATGGGTGAGCGGTTGGTCGAGCCGTTGCCACCAACCGATGTTTCCAATATCAAGCCAGAACTGATAGTTAACGGTGCGATCTTTCATCAGAAAGGTAAACGCCGGCGAAATTGCGACGACATGCTCTTCTTCTGACAGGAAAGAATGGCTGGATGGCAGCAGCCCGCTTTGCAGCGTTTGTATGTACATTTCGCTGATGCTCTGCCGCTGGTTTTCAGCCAATGATGAGAACATCAGGCGAAAATCGCGGGCAGATTGGATGAGAGCGTTCAATGTCGAGGCAGCATCCGCATTTGCGTGCAATCCAAAACCGGGCTGGGAAAGGAGCTCTCCAAAGAAACGCGAGAGAAAAATATCCAATGGAAGAGGGGAATCCTTTTGATACGCTTCGATCCAATCAAGCATGGCATCGAATTGGTTTCCGATCTGATCGGTGATCCGTTCGCGGGTGAATTTTGGGATGGTGTAGTAATGTTCCAGTTTGGAGCCTTCTTTGAGCGTGTTGTGCGCCAGCAGACCAGCCCGAACGATATCGCAGGTGGGAAAAACGGTCATCAGGGTATGGCGGAGTTCCTCAACGGAAATGCCCATGTTCCACTGCGGATGGGCGATCTTCGCAAAGGCGAGGACAGCACGTGTGACGGGTTCTTCAGCCAGCGAGCGAGAGGGGCGAGAGGAAAGGAAGGGAATTCCCGCTTGCGCCAATTTTTGGGAAAGTGCAAACTTCAGCGAATCGGGCAGGTAGGGAGATAGAACCGCGATGTCTGCAGGATCTGCCTTGCCAGCCTGGATAAGCTGGTGAATGGTGTGGCAGACGTCGGTGATCATCTGGGGGTAGAACTGCGCATTGCATAGGGTAAACGCGTTGCGTGATTCAGATGGCAGGTCCGACGTATCTTTGCGCAGAATGCAATGGGAGAGGGACACATTGAACGCTTGAACGGCGGTGTCAAGATCAAACTGATCGGTGAAAGTGAACGTGTGCTGGCAGATGTGTTTCAAGCGCTCCGCGCTGAGGGCATCAGCCCCCAGAAATGAACGATATCCGCCCTGACTGTCTTTGATAAGCAACATAGAAGGAATCTCATTTGCCAGAGAAAGGAGCAGGTCGTGCATGACCGGAACGTCCTCTTCCAGGTTATCGGCGATGAGGAAGCTATAGTTTCGAAAGAATTCTTTTTTCAATTGGGGATCCTGTTCCATGTGATCACGAAATACTTCCACCTGGAGGGAGAAATCGAGCAGATTATTTTGCAGGCAATAATCGCGAAAGGCTTGCGCGCATTCCTGGGTTTGCTCATAATGCTTTTCCCGAATGGCTTCCCCATTCCAGGCATCCTTCAGCCGTTGGGCGGTTTCTTGCAGAGGATACCCCACCAGGGCGGCTTTGTTCATGGTATCCAGAATCTGGCTGAAAAGGCGAGCCTGATCGATACGGATTTCGAGGAAGTATCCTCTGGCGAGCAAAGGTTGGCATAGCTGCCGCAAGAAATATTGGGCGGTTTCCATGCTTAAGAATGTGGGCGATTGAGCGGGTGTGCGGAATTTGCTGTGGAGAGAAATCTGCGGCCAGTGCAAACGAATAAACTGGCGCGCAAGCCCGGTGTAGGTGGTCAGAGCAGGCAAAACGCCAGCCGGAAAATCGGGCTTCAAGATGGCATCGCGATAAGGTCTGGCAAGCGAGCGCTGGGGAGTCAACACCAACACTTGGTGGGCAGGATCGGCAGAAGCAGCCGCCTCACGCAAGCGCGCCAACCCGATGGTGGTTTTTCCGCTTTTATAGGGACCTTCCAAAAAGACGTGAGAAATCAGCTCCGCATCCAGGGCAGCTTGTTGTTGAGCGTTGATATGCAGATGGTCCATCCCTTTCATCCTATCGGGAAACAGTTGGCATCATTCCAGTGAGTTGCAACAGGAGATGCGGTTTTCTTCTTGTTTTCTAGGGCAAATTCCAGTAGGTGATCTCATCCATCTTGACCAGCATGCCGGCTGTTTGCCTGGCGTTGGTGAATAGACCAAAATACCCGGATGCCCAGCCAAGGGTGTCATTGAATTCACCTGCGAAGTGGTCGTTGATGTACAACCTGATCGTATTTCCCTCAGCCCAAATCCCCAGGGTGTTTGTGGCATCAGGTCCTTTGATGATATTCTCGTCGGTTTTCCATTCCCCGAGCAAAGTGGAACCGCTGGCGGTCCAGCGCATGAGGTTGAATTTACCCTCGCCAGTAACAATGAAGTAGTAACCGGAGTTATCGGTGAAGTCCGGTTTGCGAATAAACAGCCCGTATTCGTCGGTGCCATTGGAGTTTTGCACGGTAAAGGTGGCTTCGAGATAAAAGTCTGCAATATTGGGGTAGGCGCAGTACCAGATGTAGCCTCCTGACGCAGTCGGGCGGTACATATTGAAACTGCCCTCTTTCACCCATACGGTTGCATTCGTGCCACTGATCTGCTCTTCCGTGTTTCCTACACCAAAGCTGTTCCCACTGGTCAGGGAATCTTGCCAGGCAGCGCTGCCCAACTGGGCTTTGGGGTCATCCAGATCACTGGTGGGAGTGATGGCGGAAATCGCCGGGGTAGGCGTGGTGGGGGCGTTAGCGGTAAGCATTTGACTTTGTTCGGCTGTTTGGGTAAAAGCGAACGCAGCCTGGGTAGCGACCTGCTTGTTAAACGAATTACCTTGAGCCAATGGGAAATTGCAGGATTGCAATAAAAACAGCAGGGACCCGATCAACAGTACAACGCGAACATTGAAAGGATATTTTTTGTTCATAGTCCTATTATAAGGAAATCCGTGAAAAATTGCCGAGATTTCAGCATATTTTAATACGTTTGATTTTTGAGAAGAATTTTCTGCTCTTCAGTTAATGTATAATGCCAGGGATGGAAAAGAATAGAAGTAATGAGCGCTTGCTGGGTGTTGATCCCGGTGAGAAGCGCATCGGGATTTCGATTTCGGACCCAAGCGGCACGATCTCAAGACCGCTGCGCGTCATTCGCCATACTTCCTACCGGGAAAGTGCCAGAGAGATCTTGAAAATTTGCTTCGCAATGGACATCAAAAAGATCGTCATCGGCATCAGCCGTGATGAAAAAGGGGAAGCGACTTTTTCCGGACGGAAAGCACAGCGATTGGGTGAAGCCATTCAAGGATTCGCTGACGTTCCTATAGAGTATTGGGATGAGGCGGACACCACGCGGATCGCGCAGCAGACACGCCGAGAGATGGGTATAAGCCGCAAGCGGCGGCGCGGGCATCTGGACGATGTGGCAGCCTGCATCTTGTTGCAATCCTATATCGATTCTCATTTTGAAAGAGGAGAATAACAATGCGAAAAAAAAGTGTGTATTTGTGGATCGTTCTTCTTGCATTGATTCTCTTTTCAACCCTATACCTATTTCTGTTTTATTTCCCTGACCAAACCAGAGCACGGTTTGGGGAAGCGGATGCGAATTTGAGTTTCTTTCAATCCAGGCGCCTGGCGGTATGGCTCTATCTCCATGGCGAGGACCTGAACAAAGCCATGGAAGCGGATTCTGGAGAAAAACAGGAATTCTCTATTTTAACGGGAGAAACTGCCAGCCAGGTCAGCACAAACCTGGCGCAGGCTGGCTTCATAGCAGACGAAAGCAGTTTTTTGCGTTACCTTGTTTATAAGGGGTACGATCGCATTTTACAGAGCGGCACCTATTACTTTTCCAGAACGCAAGCCCCGACTGAGCTGGCATTGGCTATGATCGATCCAACCCCTGAGGATGTGAATTTTGTGATCTTGCCCGGAATGCGATTGGAAGAGATCGTGCAGCTTATTCCTACCTCAGGTTTGAATTTCACCTCTGAGGAGCTGCTTTCTCTGATCGAAACAAGGAGCGGGATCAACATCCCTGAGATTTTTGCCGGTGCGTCAAATCTGGAAGGGCTGATTTTGGCGGGCGATTATACCATCTTGCGCGAGACGAGTGCGGCAGAATTTCTGCAATATCTGATTGAGCAATCGGCTGCACAGTTCACCCCTGAAGTGGTGAATGCGTTCATCCGGCAGGGGCTTTCGCCTTACCAGGCGATGACATTGGCGTCGGTGGTGGAGCGCGAAGCAGTAAAGGATGAGGAAAAACCGTCCATTGCATCGGTCTTTTTGAACCGGCTGCAGGTGAACATGTTACTGCAAAGTGACCCTACCGTGCAGTACGCACTGGGGTGGGATGAACAAACCGGAAGCTGGTGGAAAACACCACTTACCAGCGCTGACCTGGCGGTATTTTCTCCGTATAATACATACAGGGTCAACGGATTGCCCCCCACGCCCATTTGTGCGGTGAGCGTAGATAGCTTGATTGCGGTGGCTTTTCCGGCAGACACGGAATATTTCTATTTTCGCTCGGCTTGCGATGGAAGTGGGGCGCATGTTTTTGCTGAAAGTTACGAGGACCATCAATCCAATGCCTGCCAGTAGGAGGAAATATGGCTAAAGTGCTGGGGATCGACGTAGGTGGAACCGGAATCAAAGGTGCGCTGGTAGACACCCGTAAGGGGCAATTACTCACCGAAAGGAAGCGGTATCCAATCGATGGAAAGATCAAACCAGAAGAGGTGCTCGATCTCATCGCGACCTTTGTCAATGACCTGCAATGGAGCGGAACCATCGGCATCGGTTTTCCGGCGATCGTCAAGAATGGGGTGGCGTTGAGCGCGGCGAACATCAGCAAAAAGTGGATAGGCATGAACATCAATCAGGAGGTCTTTGAAAAGACCGGACTGCATACAGCTACCGTCAATGACGCGGATGCCGCCGGAATAGCGGAAATGTACTTCGGAGCCGGCAGACCATTTCAGAAAGAAATCGTGATCGTGCTTACTCTGGGGACGGGTATTGGTTCAGCCATCTTTGTGCGGGGAGAACTGTTGCCACACACAGAGCTGGGGCATCTCGAGATGAGGGGAAAAATCGCCGAGAAACGCGCTTCGGATGCGGTGCGCCAAAAGAAAAACCTGCACTGGAAAGAATGGTCAATCTTGCTGCAGGAATACCTTGAATATCTTGAACTCCTTTTCAGCCCAGATGTGTTCATCATCGGAGGTGGGGCGAGCAAATACCATGAAAAGTTCTTTCCTCATTTGCGCGTGAATGCGAAGCTCTTACCGGCTGAACATCTCAACCTGGCTGGCATCATCGGCGCAGCATGGTATGCCGAACATGGAAAAAAGTGAAGGAGTAGAACGGCTACTCCTTCATGCTACCCAGCGTTCATGATGCGGCAGAATTTTCTTCGGCGAAGCGACGTTCCACCTCATCCCAATTCACGACATTCCAAAATGCATCCACAAAATCTTTGCGCCTGTTTTGATATTTAAGGTAATAGGCATGTTCCCACACGTCGATTCCCAACAGAGGGAGCAGACCCTGCGAGAGCGGTGAATCCTGGTTGGGTGTGGAATGGATGATGAGGGTCTTATCACTGCGCATGCTCAACCAAGCCCAGCCGCTGCCAAAACGTCCCATGGCTGCCGCGCCCATCTGTTCTTTGAATGTAGCAAAGTTGCCAAAGTCCTTTTTGATGGCTTCTGCCAGGGTTCCAATCGGCTCACCGCCTGCATTGGGGGCGAGTTCTGTCCACCACAGGTTGTGATGGTAGAAACCACCGCCGTTATTGCGGACTGCGGTGCGGATTTCTTCGGGAATGGCGTTCAAGTCAGACAGGATGGTTTCGATCGATTTTTCAAAAAACTCGGGATATTTCTCCAGGGCTGCGTTTAAGTTGGTGGTGTAGGCAGCGTGGTGTTTGTCATGATGAATCTGCATGGTCTGGGCATCCATATGGGGTTCCAGGGCATCGTAGGCATAGGGAAGTTCGGGTAAAATAAAGCTCATCTTTTCCTCCTCACAAATGAATTATCTATTGTTTGTTTTAAGGATAACTATAGTCTAAACCAGACAGCAAGAATATATGAAATCTCTTAATAAAGCAGGCATCAACCTTTTTCTCGGAATTTTGGCAGTATCCACGGCTTCTTTATTGATCCGAAAAGCCCAGGGAACCCTGCCATCCACAGTGATTGCGGCAGGGCGCCTGATCAGCGCGACGTTGATTTTGGCGCCTTTTGGAGGGAAGAGAGCGTTGAGGGAATTTTTTGCGCTTCCACGCACCCAACGATCACCAATCATTCTGGCTGGTTTCTTTTTGGGGATCCATTTTTTGGTATGGATCATTTCGTTGGAAATGACCAGCGTGGCTAGTTCCGTGATCTTGGTTACGACCACTCCCATCTGGGTGGCATTGTTTTCTCCTCTGGTTCTCAAAGAGACGATCACCAGGAATGTGATGCTGGGGTTGATGATTGCCATGCTGGGGATCGTTGTTCTTTTCCTTGGACCGCAGGGGGGAGCGCAGGGCGGGACTTTCGATTGGCGGAGCCTGCTGGGAAATTTCCTGGCTCTAGTTGGAGCATGGATGGCAGCAGCGTATACGATGGTGGGGCGCAAGGTGCGCGACGCGTTGCCATTGAAAAGCTATGTGTTCTTGGTGAACGGGGTAGCTGCGTTGGTGGCAGCGACAGCGGCGCTCCCTGATCTGGGCAAATGCAACCTGACCTGGCTAGGGGGCATACCGTGGGTATTCTTATTGGGCTTGATCCCGCAGGTTATCGGGCACACGTTGTTCAACGTGGCAGTGCGGCAAATGGATGCAGTATATGCCTCCATTGCTTTGTTGGGAGAACCGATCGGCTCCATTATTCTTGCCTGGATCTTTCTCAGTGAGAAGCCCGGGCGCTACGATCTCTTGGGCGGTCTCTTTGTGATCGCGGGAATCTTGCTAGCCTTTCTGTATAAGCCGGTCAGCGACACCGATCATACAACTGGTTGATGCCCAGCAGCCAATTCTGCAATTTTTTTGCATTCCACTTTTTATCCAATTTCCACTCCCAGTTATTCCCCAAAGAACCAGGGTAATTCATTCTGGCCTCATCTCCCAATTCCAGGAGATCTTGCATGGGGGCGATGGCAAAAAGGGCGACTGATTGCCAGAGCATGCGGATCATGGCGTGTGGAACAGATTCCCTGCTGTCACCGACATAGGCGCGGAAATGCTCGCGGGAAGTCGGCGGGACCGATCGGAACCATCCCAAGGCGGTGGAATTATCGTGGGTGCCGGTGTAGGCAACGGCATTGCGATCAAAGTTGTGGGGAATGAATCCTTTTTCAGGGTTGGGATTGAAACCGAACTGCACGATCTTCATGCCTGGCAGGTGGTATCGTTCGCGCAAGGCGATCACATCGGGCGTCATCACCCCCAAGTCTTCAGCAATAAAGGGCAGGTCGCCAAAATGCTTATAGAGCGCGTCGAAAAGGTCTTTCCCCGGACCTTGCACCCACTGCCCGTGTTCGGCGGTCTTGGAACCAGCCGGGATCTCGTAATACCCCGCAAATCCGCGGAAATGGTCCAGGCGGATGACATCTACCAGGTTCAAGGTCTGCCTGATCCGTTCAATCCACCAGGCATATCCGCTGATTTTATGCTTTTTCCAATCGTACAATGGATTACCCCACAATTGCCCAGTTTTCGAGAAGAAATCTGGCGGAACGCCAGCCACGACGGTTGGCTTGAGGTCTTTGTCGAAGAAGAAGAGGGACGGATTGGTCCAGGTATCTGCACAGTCGTAACCAACGAAGATCGGAATGTCTCCGATGATCTGCACACCCTTCTTGTTGGCATAGGCTTTTACTTTAAACCACTGGGTGAAAAACAGGAACTGTTGGAACTTTTGCTCTTCAATCTGATCCCTGTTCTCTTTCTGGAAATTTTTCAACCCCAACGGATCACGGAAGCGCAATTCCTTTGACCATTGATCCCATGGGTGCAGTTCGTGTTGATTCTTGATGGTCATAAAGAGGGCAAAATCATCCAACCAACTCTTGTGCTTGCGACAAAAGCTTTTGAACTGGTTGACCAACGCAACGGGTTGGTTTTGTTTAAAAGTCACAAAAGCTTGCTGTAATTTTGCGCTTTTCCAGGGAATGACCATTCCATAGTCGACCTTTGTGCGGGGGAAGCGCGGGCGTTTCTCGAGATCGTGCCTGGTAAGCAAACCCATTGTGACGAGATCATCCAGAGCAATGAACAATGGATTCCCTGCTGTGGAAGAAAGCCCCTGATAGGGCGAATTACCAAACCCGGTGGGATTTAATGGCAGCACCTGCCACAATCTTGTTCTGGACGCTGCGAGGAAGTCGATAAAATCGAAAGCTGGCTTTCCCAGATCGCCAATTCCATCAGCACCGGGCAGGCTACTGACATGCAACAAAACTCCAGAAGAGCGGTCAAATTTCATCTTTGTTTCCTTTCGGCAAAATGACTTCTCCAAAATGAATGGTGAGGCTGCTAAAATCGCGTGGCGCCACGTCACATCCCACCATGCCACCCCCTTCAAGCTGAACACCTTCAGGGAGGATGGCATTCTTTCCGACCATAGATATATGATTTTTCTTTTTCAGGGCTGAACCGATCACGCAATGCTTTCCGATGAAAACATGCTTATCGATGATGGCTTTCTGGATGCTGGCGTTTGGGCTGATCATGGTGTCGGTTAGAATGATGGATTCGTTAATTTTGGTTCCCCTTTGCACAATGACCCCGGGAGAGATGACGCTGTTCTTGATTTCAACATCAGGTTCAATTATACAACCGTCACAGATCAGCGAAGCGTTGACATACGCGCCAGGGTGGATATAAGCAGGGGGGCGTTCCTCAGAACGGGTATGGATGACCCAACTGCGTTTGCGAATATCATAGAGGGGCGGATCGCTCAAAAGGTCCATATGCGCTTTCCAATAGGTTTGGATGGTTCCCACATCGACCCAGTAATCACGGTATGGAAATGCAAAGATACGAGCATGCTCCTGAACGATGGCTGGCAACACGTCTCTCCCAAAGTCGTGCTGGGAGGTTTGGTCCTCTTCGTCAAGAAGCAGATATTTTTTCAACACTTTTGCATTGAAAAGATAGATGCCCATATTTGCCAGGACGGAGGTGGGCTTTTCGGGCTTTTCCGTGAACTTTTGAATGCGCATTTGATCATCCGTCTCGATCACACCAAAGCGGCTGGCTTGCTCCAACGGAACGGAGTGTACGCAAACGCTAACCTCAGCATCCATTTCTTGATGAAAGCGCAGCAACGCTCTGAAATCCATAGAATAAACCTGATCGCCAGAAAGAACGAGGACATATTCAGGATCGTTGCTGAGAATGTAATTCAGATTCTGCAGAACCGCATCGGCTGTTCCGGAAAACCAATTGATACCTTTCGCTTTGAAAGGGGTGAAGATCTTTATTCCGCCCGTAAATTCTCTATTCAAATCCCATGGACCACCGGATCCGATGTGGTGGATCAAGGACTGCGGGAGATACTGAGTGATGATGGTCACATCGAAGATACTGGAATTGACACAATTGGATAATGGAAAATCTATGATGCGGTATTTCCCCGCAAATGGAACGGCTGGCTTTGCTCGTTTTGCAGTCAATACACCCAAGCGGGTTCCTTCTCCTCCTGCAAGAATCACTGCACGAGTTGACATTTTTTACTTCCTTATCAAGTCGGTATAAACCTTCAGATACTCCTCCGCTGATTTCTTCCAAGAAAAATCTCGCTGCATGGCTCTTTTCTGTATCTTACCCCATTCTATTTTGTTGTGGTAATGCTGCAATGCTTGATTCAGCGCCTCCAAGAAATCAGCACGCTGAGGATTATGAAACAAGAAACCGGTACGCGTTGTTTCATTCTCATCAATGGAATCGATCAACCCGCCTACAGCGTGGGCGATTGGTATGCAACCGTAATGCATGGCGATCATCTGTGAAATGCCACACGGTTCGTACAGCGAGGGCATAAGGAACATATCACCACCTGCGGGCAAGAGATGAGAAAAAGCGGCATCAAAACGATTCAGGAACCGAATAGTTTGCGGGTGAGCCTGTTCGAGAGCGTGCACGAGTTCTTCCTGGTCGTGGTTGCCTGTTCCCAGGATGACCGCCTGCCACTTTTCACTTTTAAAGTTACGCAAGGTATCGCAGAGCAGGCGAATCCCTTTTTGACGATCCAGGCGGCTGACCATTACTAGCAGAGGCACATCCGGTTCTACCGCAAGCCCCAGCGCATTTTGGATAAAAACCTTATTTTCTTTGCGGGCTTCCAACTGGTGCGCATTGAAATTCTTCTGAATAAAACAATCGGTTTGCGGATCCCAGAATTTTTCATCGATACCATTGAGGATACCGCTGATCTTTTGCTTTCTGGTAGAAAGGTACTCTTGCAGGTCATTTCCGAATTGCGGCGTCAATAGCTCCTGCGCATAACGAGGGGAGACGGTGATGACCCGATCGGCGTGTTCGATGCCAATCACCAATGGAAGATCCTTTCCCCACGCTGGAACGGCATTGGTGTGCGCAGCAGGAACCTCATACTTCTGGATGAACGGTTCTGCGCCCGCTCCCATATAAGGAAGGTTGTGAATGACAAATATACTCTTGGTCCTTTTCCACGCCGCATCCTGGCTGTGTTTCACTGCGCTGCAAACTGCCGCGGTTTGCCAGTCGTTGGCGTGGATGATATCCGCTTTCCAATCCAACGCTTCCATCAAGTCGAGGCAGGCAAGAGAAAATGCGATGAACTTCTCACCATCTTCGGCAGGATTGGTGGTGTACACGATATCCTGCTGATCCTCCAAACCTGTATTATCAAGGACATAATAGATGAGCGAGTCAAGCGTGGTGGTATATACCTGGTAATGGTTTATCTTTCTGGCATAGCGGCTGGTGAATGAGCACGACGCCGTTTTATCCAGAAATCGTGAATCCATCATCTTTGTGTAAGGAACAGCAATGCGGATATCGAAAGAGACATCCGCATTGTTATTTTGGGCGGTTTCGAGCAGCGCTTTGGGCAAAGAGCCAACATAGTCTCCCAGACCGCCTATCTTGACCAAAGGCGCCGCTTCAGCGGCCATGAATAGTACCTTTAATCTTCCCTGAGAATCCGCTGGCATGTTATTTCAGGTGTCCCTCGACCAACTCCAAATAGTCCTTACAGATTTTTTCTTCCTGAGCAATCCCTAGCGCTTCCATCAATTTCACGATCTTTTTTGATTTTTCTTCCGCGTCGCGCATACTCCAGGTGGTGGACTTGATTTCAAGAAAACTGCCCATATCCGGTTTATTGACCTGGTCAAGGTTGATAAAGAATTCTTCATCTTCAAATGCAACCAGAAAACGCAAGCGATCCTTTTCGATTTCCACCTCAGAATCTGGTTTGAAGTACTCGCGGTAAAAGCGCAGACTTTGGGTGGCAGGAGCCAGATAGCGGCTGCGAGAAAGCAAAACATCTTGTGGATAGTGATGCTCTCGCGAAGGACCGATGAGCGTCAATCGAGAGCGCACGTGCGAAACCTTGCCATCGGCTTCAACAAAATGGTCTTCTCTGAAGCGCACGGTGCCTTCGTCACTGGCATTGAACTTGAAGTAGGTGTCGTATTCGCGGTAGTGCCGTTTGCGTTTGATGATGAAGGGGATGGTTTCGAGTTTTTCGATCACCTTATTCCGATCGGGAATGACCACTTTCGCCTGAACCTCAAAACTTTCTTCCTGGCTGGCACCACCGATCGCGATCAATTTGGAAAGAACCGACTTTTCTCTGGCAATGATGAACGCGTCCATTTTTTCAGCATATACCTGGCTTTGATCGATCAATGTCTTCTCATCGATAGCCAGCAGTTCTCGATCGCGCATCAACCATTTGCCATCAACCATCACATCGGTGACATCAGTTGATTTACCAGCATAAACCAACTGCGCATAGATTCCATATTGGCTGTGCTTGAAACTGGGACTGTTATGCAGCGTTCTCAATTCGATCAAGATAAGGTCCGCTTTCTTGCCAGGTTCCAGGCTGCCGATTTGGTCAGCCATGTGAATGGCTTCAGCTCCGATGCGGGTAGCCATTTCTAACGTTTGCTGGGCAGGCACCACGGTAGGATTCCCACTGGAACCTTTGGCAAGGAAGGATGCCAGGCGCATCTCTTCAAAAAAGTCGAGATCATTGTTGGAGGCTGTCCCATCGGTGCCAATGCCCACCTTCAAACCCAATTCCAGCATGCGGGTAATGGGAGCTATGCCTGATGCCAGTTTAAGATTGGAAGAGGGGTTGTGCGCTACCCCTACGCGGGAATGTTCCAACGTGCGCATCTCGCCTTCATCGATGTGCACGCAGTGAGCAGCGATAGTTTTGGCTTCAAAGACGCCCTGTTTCTTGACAAAGGGAACTACCGGCATGCCTTTCTCTTTCCGCATGACTTCCACTTCTTGGGCGGTCTCGGAGATATGGATATGGAGGGGAACATCATATTCCAATGCCAGATCTTTGGTAGCTTTGAGTATTTCTTCGCCAGTCGTATAAGGCGCGTGCGGGGCTACGGAAGGGGTGATGAGTTCGTGACCTTTCCATTTTTTAATGAAGTTGCGGCAATATTCCAGCGACTCTTCGTACGAATGGGCATCTGGAGTGGGGTACTTCATCACGGTTTGGGAGAGCACCGCTCGCAGCCCGATGGCAGCGGTGGCTTCAGCCACCACATCTTCAAAATAATACATATCCAAAAAACAGGTGACACCAGTTTTTATCAATTCAGCGCAGCCAAGCTGGGTGCCCAACCGCACAAAATCTGGAGTGACAAATTCCCGCTCGACCGGCATGATATATCCATTCAACCAAACGTCCAGGCGCAAGTCATCGGAAAAGCCGCGCACAAGGTTCATGGCGATGTGCGCATGCGTATTCACGAATCCGGGCATGAGCACTTTTCCCCCGCAGTCAACCAGCTCGGCAGCGGGGTATTGTTCGATGATCTCATCCTGCCTGCCAACCGCAGTAATCGTCGAGTCATCGATCGCCACTGCACCCGGGTCATATTTTGTGAGGATTTTGTCCATTGTCAGGACAACGGCATTCTTCAAAATCAGGAACTTTCCCATTTTCACCTATCCTTTTTGATCTACGTGCTTAAAAACCAGCCCCATGGTCCTGTTGACAACCCATTCCTCAAAATCCATTGGGCTATTAAAAAACCGATAGCTTTCTGTTGTTGTGGTTTTTTCATCTTCAACACTTACTACCAATTCTTTTCCCTTTTTGATATCTCTTGACAAGACATTGACGGTGAGGAGCCGCGGTTCACTCTTATTGTACTGATTTTTGAAATGATTTTCTGCATAGCCGGCGTGAACCTTTTCCATCATTTTCGTCAAGAGTTCGTTCAAAAATCCCAGATTCTGTTGATTGAAATGCACCTGTCCAAAACCTTTGCGAACCAGCTCCTGGCACACCGCGCTCACAAGGGTCGTATCGTCATACCCAAAAACGTATTGACCGACCAAGTTGTTGACCTCTTCCAAAACCGGGCTGATCAGGTCAGCCGCAGCATAGTGGCTGGTAGCTTTTGCGGTGATACGAATATCGACACTGCCCGCATGGGCAGCAAGACCGACGGTTGGGTTTTTCAATTTTTCCAAATGCCCGATCAACTGGTCGATTTGTGATTCACCGATGCCAATGGTGTGCACGATGGTGGTGAGCAAGAGCGCCTCGGGTTTGAACGAACGTTTGATGAGAGGAATGACTTCATTTTTCATCAAAAAATCCATTTCAGAAGGAACACCGGGCAAACAGCACAGAAGCGAATGTGAACCTTTGATGTAGAACGCTGGCGCCGTGCCGACAGCATTCCTGATGGTAACGGCATTTTCAGGCAAATAGGCTTGCCGTTCATTGTTTTGAGTAGGGGCGCGACCCAGTTCACGGAACCGATCTTCAATCTGTTGCCACAGCTCTTCATGAAAAACAAGCTTCGCACCGCATGCCTGTGCTGCAGCTTCGCGGGTAGGATCATCCACGGTTGGACCCAAGCCTCCGGTTGTGATCACCAGATCACTACGTTGCATGGCTTCCGCCATCACCTGCGTAATGCGGGCGCAGTTATCACCAATCGTGGTGATGCGGTACACATCGAAACCTTCATGGTTCAGCATCTTTGCCAAATACTGTGCATTGGTATCTGTAATGGCACCCAACAACAATTCCGTGCCAATGGTGATGATTTCTGCGGTAGACATCGAGTTTTCCTTAAAATTTCACCAATTTTAGCAGAACTTTCCCTGGAGAGATATAGGAATATTCAGCGTGATCATTGCGGAAGAAACCTGCTTCCAGGTGAAGCCATTTTCGGTTCCGACCAGCGGAGAGTCGAGATATGCATAACCAGGACATGGTTTCATTGTTCCTTTTTTAATCTCCCATTTGGAAAAATTCCATTATGATAATAACGTGACAAAGCAAAGCATGCAAACAGGTAGAAAAGGTGAAAAAGAAGCTGCCATTTTTTTGCAGAAAAATGGCGTGGAAATTCTGGGTATGAACTATCATACACCCTACGGAGAGATCGATATCATAGGCAAACAGAACGACCAATTGATTTTCTGTGAAGTAAAAACGCGCACATCCAGACAATTCGGCTATCCTGAAGAAAGCATCACACCGAGAAAGAAAATGGCTTTGATCAATTCCAGTTTGCACTATTTACAGACTCATAACCAACTGGAGCGTGTGTGGAGGATCGATGTGGTGACGATTTTGAAGATGGAGGGACGGACACAATATGGTTGGATCGAGAACGCGGTTACCGGTGAATAGCCCCGTTATTGTCATCCTCGGTCCCAGCGCGGTGGGCAAGACCGCACTTGCGATGAAGCTGGCAAAGGAGTTTTCGGGTGAAATTGTTTCAGCCGACTCCCGTTATTTTTATCGGGGGATGAATATCGGCACAGCAAAGCCCAGCGCAGAAGAAATGCAGGAAATTCCGCACTATCTTATTGATATTGCCGACCCAGATGAGACCATCAGCTTGCCCCAATTCCAGGCGGCAGTATATGCGAAGATCGATGATATCTTAGGACGGAACAAAGTTCCCTTTCTGGTAGGCGGAACGGGGCAATATGTGTGGGGGGTGGTGGAGGGGTGGCTGCCGCCTCGCTTAAGCCCTGACGCTCGCCTGAGAGCGGTATTGGAAGACATGGCAACGCACACGGGCGCCGGGCGGATCTATGAGATGGTGGTAATGCTTGACCCCGAAGCTGCCAGGCTGATCGATCAGAAAAATCTCAGGCGCTCCATCCGCGCGCTTGAGGTCATTTTTTCTACGGGAGAATTATTCTCGAAACAGAAGTTGAAAGACTCCCCACCATACCAATTCAAAATAATCGGTTTACAACGACCGCGAGCTGAATTATATGGGCGCGTGGATGCGCGCATTGACCAGATGATAAGCGGCGGGCTGATCGAGGAAACCAAAAAGTTAATGGAGGCGGGGTATGATTCAAGCTTGCCTTCCATGTCTGCAATCGGATACAAGGAAATTTACCAGTATCTGCAGCATGCAATCACCTTAGAAGAAGCGATCCAATCGACTAAGAGGCGCACCCGTGTCTTTATCCGCCATCAGGCGAACTGGTTCAAAAAAGATGATCCGCGCATTCATTGGTTCGACATGCACCCAGGTGTGGAGAAAGAAATCGCGACTTATATTCGGAAGGAAGGTTGTGTATAAGTAAATGAAGAATTTCTACGCTCAAAAACCATGGCTTGATCATTACGATCCGTTCGTATCCCGCTCGTTACAATATCCAGATGCGAACATTCCGGCTCTTTTCGAGCGAACTGTTCACGAATTTGCGGAACGGGTTTGCCTTTCATTTCATGGGCAAGAGATAACGTATCGGGAGCTATCTGAATACTCCGACAATCTCGCCCGTTGGCTACTCTTTTTCGGCGTCGGAAGAGGGGAGCGGGTTGGAGTGATCTTCCCGAACTCTCCTCAATTTGTCATCACATTCTTTGCTGTTCAAAAAATCGGCGCCGTAGTGGTTGCCATGAACCCCCATTACAAAAAAGCAGAGTTTTCCCGCATCATCGAAGAATGCGACATACACTGTGTGCTTTGCATGGAGGACCATCTTGAAATATTGAATGAAATTTTAGGAACAACTCCAATCGAGGTCATGATCAGTTCGACAAATGCGGATTTTAAAGGGTTGAACAAGCAGATCGAACGCGGCGTAACAGAAGGCAGAGACGTTCAAAAGATAGCGTTTCCTGTTCCTTTCTTGCGCTGCATACGACAAAAAATTCAGAGTATCACGGTGGATTCCTCCTTCGCTGCGGACCTTCCCGCAATTTATCAGTATTCCGGCGGGACGACCGGCATTCCCAAAGCCGCTATCGGGTTGCACAGGAACCTGGTCGCAAACACGATCCAATTCATGAGCTGGTGTGACCTGCAGGTGGCTGAAGAGGTCTTTTTGGCAGCCATTCCCTTCTATCACGTGTATGGCATGGTGCTGGGCATGCTGTTGGGCATTCGCGTGGCGGCTCGCATCGTTCTGATCGAAGACGCGCGGGATATGGATGCGCTGTTAAGTTCCATCATGGAGCAACGGGTCACATTTTTCCCTGGCGTACCCAGTATGTATGCCACCATCATTCGCAATGCGGCAGTCCGCGCAGGAAAGTATGCCTTGCACTCCGTGAAGGCATGCATTTCTGGCTCAGCCCCGCTGCACCCCCAAATAAAAGAGGAGTTCGAAAAGTTGACCGGGGGAAAATTGGTAGAAGGGTACGGTCTGTCTGAAGCGCCCACCGCTACCCACTGCAATCCGGTGTTCGGAGACAATAAACCAGGTTCTTTTGGGTTGCCACTGCCGGATGTGGAGTGCAAAATTATCGATACGGAGGATGATACGCGGATCATGGAGGTGGGAGAAGCGGGTGAACTGCTCATTAAGGGACCGCAAGTTATGGCAGGATATTTCAAGAATGCACAGGAAACCACGGCAACATTACGCAGGGGTTGGCTGCACACAGGGGATATCGTGCGCATGGATACCGATGGTTTTTTCTATTTCATCGACCGAAAAAAAGACGTGATCAAGGTTGGTGGTTTTCAGGTTTGGCCGAAGGAGATCGAAGAGGTGCTATTGACCATGCGGGGGGTTCGTGGGGCTGCTGTGGCTGGAGTGCGGAGCAAGATGGGAGAGGAGAAAGTGATCTCGTGGCTGGTGTTGGAGGAAGATCAGCACATCAGCAAGGCGGCTATCCGCAGCCATTGCCGGCAATTCCTTACGGCGTATAAAATTCCGCAAGAGATCTATTTCATCGACGAGATCCCACGATCGGGGGTAGGGAAGGTGTTGAGACGGGAGCTGGTAAGAGCCTATAACGAAAAACGGCTTTGAGATCCTCAAAACCGTTTTTACTCCTATGCATGGTTGGGTTGGGGAATACCACCGCTGTTCTTTTTAATCGGCGGGGAGAAGATCGCTTCGAATTCCTCCCTTGAAAGGGTTTCCGATTCAAGGAGTTTGTTGGCAACCTGATCCAACTTGGCTTTGTATTTCAGCAAGATCTTCTTGGCATCTTGGTAGGCGATTTCGACCAACTTTTGAACTTCAGCATCGATCCTTTCGGCGACTGCGTCGGAGTAATCGCGCTGTTCGCCGATCTCACGACCGAGGAACACCAATTCGTCTTTCTGACCATACACCATCGGTCCAAGTTCTTGACTCATGCCAAGCCTGGTGACCATCTTGCGCGCCAGTTTCGTCACGTTCTCAATGTCGTTCGCAGCGCCGGATGTGATGTCATTGAAGACGATCTCTTCAGCCGCACGTCCACCCAGCAAACCGGTCATATCAGCGAGGAACTTCTTCTTCGAAGTGAGCATATGGTCATCATCGGGCAGGGCAATGGTGTAGCCGGCTGCCATTCCACGCGAAATGATGGAAATCTTTTGGACCTGATCTGCTTCAGGAAGCGCTGAGATCACAATGGCATGCCCGGCTTCGTGGTAAGCGATGATGCGTTTTTCCGCTTCGCTGATCAGCCGGCTCTTGCGCTGCGGACCAGCGATGACCCTTTCGATCGCTTCTTCAAAATCAACCTGTTCTATGATCTTCTTGTTGTGGCGCGCAGCCAAAATTGCGGCTTCGTTTACCAGGCTTTCAATATCGGCTCCGACAAAGCCAGGTGTGCTTTTGGCAAGCACCGACAGATCGATGTCCTTTGCGATCGGTTTTCCGCGCGCATGGACCTTGAGGATCTCTTCACGCCCGCGCACATCTGGGCGATCTAACACAACTCGACGGTCAAAACGACCAGGGCGCATCAAAGCCGGATCAAGAATATCCGGACGGTTGGTGGCTGCCATTACAATGACGTTGGTATCAGTATCGAAACCATCCATTTCAACCAACATCTGGTTGAGGGTCTGCTCTCGTTCATCGTGACTCCCGCCCAATCCGGCGCCGCGGTGGCGCCCAACAGCATCGATTTCATCGATGAAAATGATGCAGGGGGAGTGCTTCTTGGCTTGCTCAAACAGGTCGCGCACCCGGCTGGCGCCAACACCCACGAACATCTCCACGAACTCTGAACCGGAAATGGAGAAGAATGGCACGCCCGCCTCACCGGAGACTGCTTTAGCCAGCAAGGTTTTTCCACCTCCGGGTGGACCAACCAGCAGCACGCCTTTGGGAATTCGAGCACCGAGGGAAATGAATTTCTGCGGTTCGCGCAAGAATTCAACCACTTCTGCCAATTCTTCTTTGGCTTCATCCACGCCAGCTACGTCTTGAAATGTGACTTTGGGTTTATCACCGGTAAACATGCGCGCCCGGGATTTCCCAAATGCCATGGCGGAATTATTACTGCCTTGCGCTTGCCGAAAAATGAAGAAGAAAGAAGCGCCGATTATGAGAAAAGGCAAGAGGTAGCTAATGATAGAGAGGATATCAACCCACGCACTGGGCTGGCTGATTTCGATGGTCACGTTGGAGGATTGCAAATCTTCAGCGGTTAGCCCATATTGGACCAACTGTTCCACCAGGGTGGATCCGCTTTCTTTTATCGAGGTAAATTCTTGTTCATCTCTGGTGATAATGGTCAGGCTGTTTTCATCTTCTGTAATCTTTTGAATCTCCCCTGCTTGGATCCTGGAAGCCAACTCATTGATCGAGAGCGTATTTTGATTGGTGGTTTGACCAAAATTCAGAAAAATCATTGCAAAGATCGCAATGAATATCAGCAAATAGACAAAGTTCGTTTGAAAACTAGGTTTCACATAAACCTCCAGCTCATGTTAGTTCGAACGTGATTATACCAATCATTCATTAACATAACCTAAATATATGGAAGCAAAGAATTATTAAGAGATTTCATATAAAAAAGAATCCCGCATTTTATGGCGGGATTCTTTTTTCGTTTTTGAGCTTCTGTTATACGTTTTGAACGCGGGTGACATACTCACCAGTGCGCGTATCGATGCGAATTACATCACCAGTGCCAATGAACGCCGGGACGCTGAACTCTTCACCGGTTTCCACTTTGACTTTCTTGCTTACGCCGGTTGCTGTATCACCACGGACAGCCACTTCGGACTGGACAACCTTGAAATCGACCGTGGTTGGCAATTCAACATCAATCGGTTCTGTGCCGTAGTAGGTGAGTTTCACCTCAATGCCCTCTTTCAGGAACTTCACGGCGTCGCCCAACGTTTCTTTTGAAATAGCAGGCTGCTCAAAGGTTTCCGTATCCATGAAATAATACAGGTTGCCATCGGGATAGAGGAATTGAACCATATGGTATTCCAGACGAATATCTTCTACCCTTTCTCCAGAACCAAAGGTCTTTTCGATGGTGGCACCCGTGCGAAGATTTCTGGCTTTTACACGGATCGTGGCTGCACCGCGACCTGGTTTATTATGGTGGTAATCGAGCACCTTGTAGATGCCATTATCAAGTTGGAATGTTACGCCTTTTCGCAGTTCATTTACATCAATCATAGCTACACCTTCTCAGGGATATTCAAAAAACCATGAGATTATAGCATGCAAATGCAATTTCCTTGAAGGGTCTGAATCATCCAATTACGGGATCGATCAGACCATAGGTACCATCGCGGCGTTTGTACAAGACGTTGATCTTATTGGTGTTCGCATTGTAGAAAATGAAGAAATCTTCGTGTCCGAGCAAGGTCATCTGCTCCATCGCTTCCAGTTCGTCCATGGGGATGAGGGTGAAGGTTTTGCGGCGAGCAATCACCGGACGACCTTCTTCGACCTGCTCAGAAGGGTTTTCTGCTGAAAGGGTTACAGCACTCAAGTTTTCAGGACGTTTGAGATATTTTTTCCCTTTATATCGTTCGATCTGCCGTTCGATCTTATCCATAACCTTATCGACGGCAGTGGTGATCTCATCAGCGCGTTCTTCTGCACGAAGGATGAACCCTTTACCGCGCAAGGTGATTTGAGCAATAAAACGGTTGGTCATTTCTCTTGCTGTTTTGGCATAGGAAAGATCTACCCGAATTTCATCAATTGTTTTGAGGTATTTATCGAGCCTGGCTGCTTTTTTGTTAACATATTTCTGCTGGTCCTCAGATAGGGTCATATTCTTTACAAAAACGTCAACTTTCTTAGACATACATACCTCCTTGATTTTTATCTTTCTTTGGTGATGATCTTGCAATGGTTAAAGCGGATACACGATTTGCCCCTGCTTCTTTCAGTACCTTCGCGCATTCAGCCAATGTCGCGCCGGTGGTTATCACATCGTCCAATAGTAAAATGTTTTTCCCGATGACCCATTCTTCAACCGCCGAAAAAACCCCACGCACATTTTCCCACCGTTTTTCTACCGGCAGGTCAACCTGGGATATGGTGGTCTGGTGGCGATAGAGAGCCGAAGTGAGCATTGGGGTTCCAATGGTTGCGCTCAGCAGTTTTCCCCACACAGTAACCTGGTTATATCCCCGCTCGCGCTGGCGGGTTTTACTCAAGGGAACCGGAACGAGGATATCAAATTGGAATTGCGATGCAGCCATGAGTCGCACCAGGTCGGGAATGACGAACTCGGCAAGGCCAATATTGCGATGGTATTTCAAGCCAAGGATTAAATCGCTGAGCACTCCAACATATTCCCCCAAAGAACGGATCTTTTCCAGGAGAGGGGGGACGGCGGTGCAGTCGGGACAAAGGGAAGGGTGGGTTAGAGGTTGCCCACAAATGGTGCAAATGTTACCATCATACGTGGCTTTTGTTGCCCAACAGTCGGGGCAACAGCGAAAACCGAGCTTTCCACAACGGATACATACGGGGGGATAGATGAGATCAAGGATTTTCCAGGCAAGAGAATATGCTTTTAGCCAATTGGTATGTGTATGGTGGGCTATCTGCATCTCGCTTTCTTCCGTCGATCCAGATTCTTCTACACATCAATCATACAACATTTTAAAAATTTCTACTGGGTTGCCACCGATTCTAATAAATTTTCGATAAATACCTTCACGGCGGGACCGAGCAAGTTATATAGAACACGAATGATCAAGAAAATCAGCACTGCAATAAGAAGGTATTCAATGATCCCCTTGGCTTCAAAATCAGATGGTGTTTTCATACCACATTCTCTGTTTTCAGTATACCGTTATTTTCTTCGAGCCGCAACTTTTTCTTATAGAATGCGTATTGTAAAAGGAAATATGTATATATAATAAAGATGAATTCAAACATGAAATGAATGAGCAAGTTCGTGGAGGATAAAATGACTGATTTTTACCAGCGTGTGAATGATGAACAGGACTTTTTAAAGAAGCTTGTTGCAAAAATCCCCGGTTTTAGTGGGTATGTTGAACGTGCCGACCGGAGGTCTGCCGATAAGATCCTCCGCGAGACAGTTGCGGCTCATTTTGAGGGTTTATGGCAGCAGATTTCAGAACTGCAACGAGCATTCATCGCCGACGGCGAGATCGAATTGGTAGACGATCTTGAAGTATCAGCCATCAAACTGCGCCAATTCATCGATCGCGTGAAAAACGCGGGCTATGGCTATGCAGGTTTCTTTGATGCCGTGAAGGTAAAGCAGGAAGAATTAGCAGCCATCTACGAATACGACCTGCGTTTTCTGGATCTGGAAAGCGAGATAGCCAGCGCAATCGAGAACATCCACGCTTCTGTCGGCACTGACGGACTGCCCGCAGCCATCCGAAATCTGGTTGCCCTATCGCAAAACTGCATCACCGCTTTCGAAAAACGGAAAGAAGTGATTCTCTCGCTGGAAAGCGAGAACGTGGGTGATGGTTCATCACAACAGGAATGAAATAATCTATCTAATGCATATGGAGAAAAGAAATGGCTAGAATTTTTGATGTAGTTGAATATCCTAATGAGATGAAGGATGAGATCGTTCATCGTTTTCCAGAGCAAGGAATTGCTGACCTGCGCATTGGGTCACAGGTGATTGTAAGAGAATCTCAAGAAGTGGTCTTTTTCAGAGATGGTAGGGCGCTGGATGTGCTGGGACCCGGACGACACACCATCACAACTGCCAATATCCCGTTGCTGATTGACCTCATCGGCAAAGCGTTCAACAACCGCACACCTTTTACCGCCGAAGTTTATTATGTTTCCAAGAGAGAATTCGCAGATCAGAAATGGGGAACCCCACAACCGATCATCGTACGGAATGCGGGCGTTGGATTGGGTGTTGCTCTCATCCAGGGGTTTGGAACGTACAGTTTCCAGGTCAAGGATGCCCAGCAGTTCGTGACGCAGGTGGTCGGCGCCCAGGGCATCTATCGTATGGATGCCATCGAGAACCGCTTGAAATCCATGCTGCTTTCTAAACTGCAGGATCTGCTTGGCGAAACAACCGGGAAGAAATCAGTGCTTGACCTCATCGGTCTGACCGACGAATTGAGCTCCGGAGTGCGTGCCAAAACGCAAGATGACTTCAACGCAATCGGCTTGACGCTGAAATCTTTCTACATCTCCAGCTTGAAACCCTCAGACAAATCTGCAGAAGAACTGCGCGCCATGGGTATGCTGGATATGGCAACCTATACACAATTGCAGGCTGCAGATGCACTACGCGATGCGGCTAAAAACCCAAGCGGCGGTGCGGGTTTGACCGCTGGCATTGGCGCCGGTATGGGCTTAGGAAATGTCATCTCTGAATCCTTGAAGAACACTGGAAAACCCAACGGAAATGCGAGTGAGGGACCTGTAAACGTCCCGTCGGTGATGACACCTGCTGAAGCAGCAGCGGTCTTGAAGGTGTCTGAAGAGGATATTGTGGCAGCCATCAATGATAAATCGCTCAAAGCGAGGAAGATTGGCAATGCTTACCGCATCAGCAAAGAGGCGTTGGAAGAATTCTTGAAAGGTTAAAAAGTATCTAGTTACTGCAAGCCCGGTGATTTTCATCGGGCTTTTTCTTTTTATCCGCTATGTTATAATCGCTTGCGGTGGGCAACAATTTTATATAATTGGATGCAATGAAAATACAAGAATATCAAGCCAAACAGATATTTCAAAAGTACGAAATTCCAATTCCCCGCGGACAAGTAGCTCTTAATGCAAGTTTTGTCAGACAGATCGCTGAAGATCTGGGTGAAAAAGTTGTAGTTAAAGCGCAGGTTCTGGTGGGCGGACGTGGAAAAGCCGGGGGAATTCGATTAGCGGATAATCTGGATGAGGCAGAAGAGATCGCGACCGACATGATGGGGATGGAAATCAATGGATTACCAGTCCATAAGGTGTTGGTTGAAGAAGCGATCGATATCAAAAAGGAGTTATACCTGAGCATCGGAACTGATCGGATGAACGCTTCTCCGGTGATCATCGCTTCAGAATACGGCGGGATCGATATAGAGGAGGCTGCAGAAGAAACGCCTGAAAAGATCGCACGGATTCTCATTGACCCCCTGGTTGGGTTGTGCGATTTCCAGATGCGTGGTCTGGCGGTGTCCATTGACCTGCCACGAAAGCACTGGAAAAAATTCGCGCAAATAGCAAGCGCTTTATGGCAGATCTACAAAAATGACGCCTCACTGGTGGAGATCAATCCGCTGGTCATCTCGGAACAAAACGGTTTGGTGGCTCTGGATGGGAAAATGACCATCGATGATAATGCCATCTTCCGCCATCCAGAGCTGGCAGATCTGCGCGATCTGGACATGGAAAACTCCTTTGAGATCGAAGCACAGAAATATGGCGTCTCCTATGTTCACATGGATGGGAATATAGGCTGTCTGGTCAACGGAGCGGGTCTGGCAATGGCGACCATGGATATTTTGAAATTGAAAGGCGGGGAGCCGGCTAATTTTCTGGATATCGGTGGTGGAGCCAGCGCAGAAAAAGTATCCTCAGCACTCAACATCTTGCTTTCAGACCCTCAGGTGAAGGCGATCTTGATCAATATCTTTGGAGGGATAACCCGTTGTGATGAAATTGCACGCGGCATCACCAACGCGCTTTCGGAGCAAAAGAAAAGCAAAGTTCCGGTGGTGATCCGGCTGGTAGGAACCAATGCCGAAAAGGGGTATAAGATACTGGAAAAACAGGCTCTGTCCATTGCACATTCGCTTTCAGAGGCTGCTGAAACGGCAATCTCTCTTTCGGGAGTAAATAAGGAATGAGCATTCTCGTCAATCGCGACACACGGTTGCTGGTTCAAGGCATCACCGGGAAAGAAGGTCTGTTCCACAGTGAACTGATGCGAGCATATGGGACGAATATCGTGGCAGGTGTGACGCCCGGCAAGGGTGGGGAATGGGTATTGAATGAGAAGATACCAATTTTTGATACGGTTCAGGCGGCGGTCGAGGCGACCGAAGCGAACACGAGCGTGATCTTTGTGCCCGCTAAATTTGCGTTCGATTCCATTTACGAGGCAATCGATGCAAGGATCCCTTTGATCATCTGTATCACCGAGGGCATTCCCGCCATGGATATGCTTAAAATCAAATCGGTCTTGAAGACTGCAAAGTCGATCTTGATTGGACCAAACTCACCCGGGGTTTTGACCCCTGACGAGTGTAAAGCTGGCATCATTCCCGGAAACATCACCTTTCCAGGAAACGTCGGGGTGGTATCCCGTTCCGGCACATTAACCTATGAAGTGTTGTACGCTATGAAGGAGGTCAATATTGGCGTTTCCACCTGTGTGGGGATGGGGGGAGATGCCATAACCGGATCAGGTTTCATCGACATACTTTCCATGTTCGAGCAAGATCCTGGCACGGAGAAGGTGGTGTTAATAGGGGAAATTGGGGGAATAGAAGAGGAGATGGCAGCCGATTACATTGCTACAGAAATGACCAAGCCGGTGGTGGCTTATATTGCAGGACTTTCCGCTCCCAAGGGCAGGCGCATGGGACATGCAGGTGCGATCATTGAAGGAAGAGCAGGTTCTGCCGTGCAAAAAATCGAGTTGTTCAGGAAAGCTGGTGTAAAAATTGCAGAATATCCAGAAGATATTCCTGCTCTTCTCTAGACCCGCTCAATGCGGGTTACTTTTTCTCTTCAATATAATCGACAACGTCTTTCACTGTTTTGATGTTTCTGGCGTCTTCATCGGAAATGGAAAGGTCGAATTTTTCACAAAACCCATCGATCAGGAAGAACTGATCCATGGAGTCGGCTTTCAAATCTTCAACAAAGCTGGTTTCAAGCGAGATGTCTTTTTCGTCGACTTTCAAAACATCCACGATCACTTCTTTTACGCCTTTCAGTACATCACTCATTGAGATACCTCCAAATGCTGTTTTAAATGTAAAATCAATTATAGTATTAAACACAAAAAAACAAGAAGTGTTGCAGAGTACATGGACAATCAAAAGATCCAAACGCGAAAGAAAGATCACATGCGCATCAACGCTGAAGAAGATGTGCGGTCTTCCGTCCCTACGGGGTTGGAAAGGTATTATTTCGATCATCAAGCATTGCCTGAGATCGACCTTGAGCAGATTGACATTTCCACAACGATCTTCATGAAAAAGCAGAACGCCCCCCTCTTTATTTCCTCCATGGTGGGTGGCACCCGGGAATCAGCAGAGTTGAACACCCGCTTTGCCCGGGTGGCACAGGCATTAGGGATCGGAATGGGCATCGGTTCGCTGCGGATTGGGTTGCAAAACCCCGAGCAAATGAAATTCTTCGACCTGCGATCCGTCGCCCCTGATATTCTGCTCATGGCGAACATCGGCGCGATCCAATTGAACAATTCGATCACAATCACCGACTGCAAACGAATCACGGATCAAACAGGGGCAAACGCCTTGATCTTGCACTTGAACCCGCTGCAAGAAGCGCTGCAACCGGAGGGAAATACAAATTTTTCAGGTTTGTTAAAAAAGATCGAAATTCTCTGCAAGTCCATGGAAATTCCCGTGGTGGTGAAGGAAGTAGGTTGGGGCATTTCGGAACGAACCGCGAGCCAGTTGAATGGCACCGGCATTGCCGCTATCGACGTAGCAGGTGCGGGGGGTACTTCATGGGCGGAAGTTGAAAAACATCGGCTTGCTTCAGAAAGCGCACGAAACGTGGCTGCGTCATTCCGGGATTGGGGCATTTCCACCGCGCAGTCGATTCAAAATGTGCGAGAAAACACACAGAGAATGCAGATCTTCGCATCTGGTGGGTTGAACAGCGGGGTGGATGTGGCAAAATGTCTGGCACTGGGCGCGGATTATTGCGGTTTCGCCGGCAAATTCTTCCGGGCAGCCGTTCAATCAGAAGAAAAGCTTACCGAGACTGTTCTTGAGGTCATTCAGGGGTTGCGGATCAGCATGTTTGCTGCCGGAATTGCAGATGTGACTGCGTTAAAAAAGACATCCTTGAGGCAGCGATAAGCGATGTCTCTTTCTGGCTACTTTGACCTTTTCCTTCCCGCGATTGAAGAACATCTTCATGAGACGCTTAAAACCGGTCTGGCTTCCGCTTTTCCTGAGTTAAGGGATGCGATCCTTTACCACTTTGGTTATTCCGATGAAAATGCTCCCACCATGAAAGGCAAACGCATTCGACCCATGCTGGTGCTGCTGACGGCAGAGCTGCTTTCGATGGATTGGCGAAGCATGCTACCAGCCGCAACCGCCGTCGAACTGTTGCACAATTCTTCGTTGATCCATGACGATATCGAAGATCATAGCCCACTGCGCAGAGGCAGAGAGACTGTCTGGAAAAAATGGGGGAACGAAAAAGCAATCAATATCGGGAATGTGCTCTTTATTCTGTCGGTGCAAACGATCCAATCAAGCGCAACGTATTTTGACCTGCAAAGATCTCACCAGGCGGAGCAAAGTTTCATCAATACAGCCGGTTCGATCATGCAGGGTCAAGAAATGGACATGGCTTTTGCGGGGAATGCGAATGTAACCGTTGCGGATTATCTGCAGATGATCCAGGAAAAAACTGCTGCATTGCTGGCGTTGTGCTGTGAAGTCAGCGCGATATTGGATGGTTGTGAGCCAGATGTGCAAAAGAAACTGCATGATTTTGGTTTGAATGTTGGAATGGCATTTCAGATCTATGATGACTGGCTGGGAATTTGGGGGAGTGAAGGGCAAACAGGGAAACCGGAATTCAGCGACCTCTTTGAAAAGAAATTAAGTTACCCGGTTTTGTTGGGATTAGAGCAGAGTGAGAACTTTCGGAATCGTTGGCGAGCATGGAGAAAAATTACGAACAAGAAAGCTCAAAAGTTGTGCGGCATGCTCAGCAGGGAGGGAATTGAGAAGCAAGTTTTGGAGAAGGCAGCATATTATAATGATATCGGATTACAGACATTGGAATCCATCACAGGCAAAGAAGAGGCAAAAGACGCATTACGAATGATTGCCAATGACCTGATCAAAAGAAACCACTAGATTGACCGGAGAGGAAACCATGACCCGTGTGGAATGTAATGAATCAGAGTTGTTTCAGTTCGCTGAGCTTTTCTGCGATTCAGAAATGGATCTGAAAAAGATCGAAGAAGCAGTGGAAGACATTTTGGGGGCGATTGGGGAGGATGCAAGCCGTGAAGGTCTGCTCAAGACCCCTGACAGGGTCGCGCGGGCTTACCGCGAAATGCTGGATGGCTACCGAACCGATCCGATCAAACTTGTCAACAAGGCTTTGTTCACGGTCGAATATGATGACATGGTGATTGTGCGCGATATTGAATTCTACAGTTTGTGCGAGCACCATATGCTGCCGTTTATCGGCAGGGCACACGTGGCATACCTGCCCCAGGAAAAAGTGATCGGACTTTCAAAGATCCCGCGCATTGTGGATATGTTTGCACATCGCCTGCAGGTGCAGGAACGCATGACGCGCCAGATCGCAGATTTTATGAACATTCTTCTTAAACCACGCGGAGTGGCTGTGGTGATGGAAGCGGTGCATATGTGTGCCATGATCCGCGGTGTGAAGAAGCACGAGGCGCGCATGACCACCTCTTCTATGCTGGGCGCTTTCCGCAACCGCGAAGCCACCAGAATGGAATTCCTCGACAACATTTCTCGCGGAGCCAGACCACTGGAATTCTAAGGTTCCAAACAGTTCGCGTAGAAAGTAGCCAGACCCTGCTCGATTACGCTCTGCGCGATGCGCCGCAGAGGGAGACCGGAGACAGGGTCTTTTAATTCAGGCAAGAGATCGGCTATGGGAACGGTGATGAAGAATTTGTCCCAAAGTCCCGTATCAATCACTTCGCCGTCATATACAATGATATCCAGATCGATCGTACGGGGTGCGTTCTTGTCGGGAAAACGCTGGCGTTTGAGAGCAATCTCGATCGGAACAATGACGTTCTTTTTATACTCTTCAACGCTGAAATCTGTTTCGACGCAGAGCGCAATATTTAAAAAGTCAGGACCCTGGCTGCCATAGGCAATGGTTTTCCAGATGCGCGAACATGCTTTAATGGGATGCACGCTTTCAAGCATTTTCATAGCGGCTTTGATGTTTTGTTGGGCTTCAATGTTGGATCCAACCAGCAGATGAAGATGATGCATTCAAGCACTTTCTTTTTTTCTGGTGATCTCCACCCCTACCGATTTGGAGAAGCGCACGGCACCCGGTTTTTCGACCTTCACGCGCACCTTTTGCACGCCCTCGGTATTCAAGCATAGCGCCGCGATGTCTGTTGCCAGCGCTTCTACCGTATAGCGGGAGACCTTTTCGACATGCGCAATAATCGCTTTCGCGATGGTGCGGTAATTGACGCAGTCGTCAATGTTATCCGTCTCGCCGCCTTTGGTGATATCGGTATATAACACGACATTGACAACAATATCCTGCGCTTGAGAGCGCTCGCGGTCGCTAATGCCGATCACCCCACGAACCATCAGGTCGTTAATAAATACTTTATCCATAAGTGCCTATACCAAGTGCCTTCCTCCATCAACGTGGATGATTTCGCCGGTGATGTATTGTGGCGCAGTCAATAAGAACAGGAACGTTGCGGTCAATTCATCCAGGTTTGCCCAACGACCGGCGGGAACCTGTTGGATGATAGTGCTGGTATCGCTGCCATCAGAAGGGGGAAGGATGGCGCCCAGCGCCAGACCGTTCACCTGAAAAGACGGGGCGAGAGCGAGGGCAGACGCTTTGGTCAATGCAGCCAAACCAGCTTTGCTGATGGTGTAGGCAAAGTGATCTTTGCCCGGTCGCAGGGCTCGCCAATCCAGAACGTTGATAACCCTGCCGGAAGCGATACGAGGGGAATTTGCAAATGCTTGTGTCAATGCAAAAGGCATGGTCAAATTGATATTCTGGTGGAGTTCCCAATCTGGCAGGGTTGTATTGCGCAGGGTATTCTGCAGAAAAATGGAAGCGTTGTTCACCAGCGCGTATATCTCGTGCGCGGCGAAAAGCTGTTCAAAAACAGGAACAGCCTGGTGCGGGTCACGGAAATCAGCCTGGAGCAACTGGCAAGCTCCCCCGCTCTCGATGACAGCCTGTTTTGTCTTTTGCGCATCGCTTTCAGAGCTGTTATAGTGCAAAAAAATGGTTGCCCCTTCGCGCGCCGCTGCCAGGGCAAATTCGCGCCCAATGCGTTTCGATGCGCCAGTTATCAAGACCTGCTTATCTTTGAGTGTGCTCATTCATCAACCCTTATTCTTATCCTATTGAAAAACTCTGATTCGTCAAGTGTAAGAATTCTGCAAAAATATTAATAATTATGAAAAAAATCTATAATATAATAGGTATCAAAAGAAAGGACGACGAATGAACAAAACTTACTATTTGCCGAACATTCACTGCCAGCATTGTGTACATACCGTGAAAATGGAACTGGAAGAGATAGACGGCGTGGAAAAAGTGGACGTCGACTTGAACACCAAGAAAGCAAACGTATCCATGAAATCTGCAGAGGTTGAACAATCTGTATTAAAAACATTGGATGAAATCGGCTACCCGGCTGAATTGTAAATTGTTGAGAAAAAGACATGGAAAACACGAAAAATATCATTTTACCGATCCAGGGGATGACCTGCGCCAATTGTGTGGCAACCATTGAACGCAACCTGAAGAAAGAAAAAGGGGTGGAAGCCGTTTCCGTGAACCTGTCTTCGGAGCGGGCAGTGGTGAATTTTTCTGAAAATGAAACCAATCTTGCTGCTCTCATCCAGCGTGTAGAACGAGCTGGTTATGGCGTGCTGCAGGTCGAAAATGATATCTTGCTTGAGAAATTAAGCGATGCGCATGAGGTGGATCGCATTGTTGAAAAGTTGAGCGCATTGGAAGGGGTAATGAAGGTGACCGGAAATGTGGTGAAAGAAACGATCACCATTTCTTATATCCCTACTATGGTGGATTTACGAGAGATTTACAATGCGCTGCGCAAAGCAGGGTTTCGCCCCATTATTCCGGCAGATAGCCTGGATTCAGAGCAGAAGGCGAGGGAAAGGGAAATTCGCCATCAGAAAAAATTGCTGATCGTCGGATTGATCTTTACCATTCCCCTGTTTGTGCTTTCTATGGCGCACGATTTTGGATTGCTGCCGAGATTTCTGCACATGGCAGATTGGCTCGACTACCTTTTCCTGGCTTTGGCTACCCCGGTGCAGTTCTATGTAGGCGCACAATTCTATGCGGGGGCTGTGAAGTCGCTGCGCGGTGGTTCTGCCAATATGGACGTGTTGATCGCCCTCGGCTCGTCGGTGGCATATATCTTTTCGATCCTGGTGATGGCAGGGGTGGTGCAGGGACACCTGTACTTTGAAACCTCGGCGGTGATCATTACCCTGATCCGTCTGGGCAAATTCCTTGAAGCGAAAGCCAAGGGGCGGACCAGCGAGGCGATGAAAAAGTTGGTCAACCTGCAGGTGAAGAGCGCTACCGTCAAGCGCAACGGTGTGGAAGTGAAAGTCCCTGCTGAAGAGATCCAACTGGGAGATCTCATTGTCGTAAGACCGGGCGAGAAGGTGGCTGTTGATGGAGAGGTTGTGGAAGGTCACACGTCCATCGATGAATCGCTGATCACCGGAGAATCCTTGCCGGTGAATAAGCAAATCGGAGATGAGGTGATTGGCGGGACGATCAACAAGCAAGGCGTGATCACGTTCAAAGCCACGAAAGTAGGAAAAGAAACCGTTCTCTCACAGATCATTAAAATGGTGGAAGAAGCTCAAAGCAGCAAAGCTCCCATCCAACGCCTGGCGGATACGGTATCGGCTTATTTTGTCCCCATTGTCATCCTCATCGCATTGTTCACCTTTGTTCTGTGGTACTTCATTTTAAAGATTCCAGTTTCTGAGGCAGATCAGACGGTCTTTTCGCGCGCCATCATCAATATGACCGCAGTGCTGGTCATCGCCTGCCCCTGCGCTATGGGGTTGGCAACGCCCACCGCGGTGATGGTAGGATCGGGCAAGGGAGCTGAACGGGGGATCCTGTTCCGGTCTGCCGAGGCATTGGAACGTGCCGGAAAAGTGGACACACTGGTATTTGATAAAACCGGCACGATCACCAAAGGGCAGCCTTCTGTGATCGATATTCACGTTTTCGACTCAGAATACACAGAAAATGATCTTTTGAAACTGGCTGCAAGCGTGGAAAACGGAAGCGAGCATGTTCTAGGCGAAGCCATTTTGGCAGAAGCCGGGAACCGGGGCGTTCAACCGCTGGAAATGAGCGAGTTCCAGGCGTTCGCCGGTATGGGAGTGGCTGCCAAAGTGGATGGTCGCATGGTGGAACTGGGAAATGAACGATTCCTACAGCAACAGGGTGTCGCTTACATGCCGGATCAGAAGGTTTCTGATATTCTTGAACAGAAAGCTCTCACGCCGATCTATATCGCCGTGAACAAGCATCTGGCAGGCGTTTTTGGGATCGCAGACCAGATCAAGAACGAATCTATCGCGACGGTCGAAAAACTAAAAAATATGGGCATGAAGGTGGTCCTTCTCACCGGAGATAACGCTGCAACTGCCAAAGCCATTGCACGCCAGGCGGGCATCGAAGATGTTCTGGCGGATGTGCTGCCGATGGGGAAGGCAGATGCGATCAACGAACTGCAGAAACAAGGAAGAGCCGTTGCCATGGTGGGGGATGGCGTGAATGACGCCCCCGCGCTGGCACAAGCCGATGTGGGAATTGCTGTTGGAACAGGAACGGATGTAGCGCTTTCAACCGCACCGATCACGTTGCTGAGCGGCGAGTTGGGGAAGGTGGTAGAAGTTATCCGTCTATCCAAAAAGACCTTGAAAACGATCAAGCAGAATCTCTTTTGGGCTTTCTTCTACAACGTTATCCTGATCCCTGTAGCAGCCATGGGCTATCTCAGCCCCATGTTTGCCGCCGGAGCCATGGCGTTCTCCAGTGTATTTGTGGTTACCAATAGCTTACGGCTGAAAAAAGCGAAAATTTAATCTGCGCACTGCATTGCGCTTTTTCTGAAAAAGCAATTTGGGTCTTCAGGGGGAATTGTTTTCATCCTTAACTTTAACCGCATGGTAGAATAACAAAAATCAAATCCCAAGGAAATAATCATGAGTATAAAAGCTGAGCTGGAAATGAAAGCCATCAAGACTTTACGATATTTATCAGTAGATGGCGTGCAGACTGCCAATTCCGGGCATCCCGGCTTGCCCATGGGCACGGCTGCCATAGCATATACCATTTGGACGCGTCATCTGCGCATCAATCCAAACAATCCGGGCTGGTTCAACCGCGACCGTTTCATCCTCTCAGGGGGACACGGATCGATGCTTATTTACAGTTTATTGCACTTAACGGGTTTTGACCTTCCGTTGGATGAGCTAAAGAATTTCAGACAGTGGGGCAGCCGCACTCCCGGTCATCCGGAGTATGGGTTGACGCCCGGCGTGGAAGTCACCACCGGTCCATTGGGACAGGGCTTTGCCAACGGGGTGGGGATGGCAATTGCCGAAGCGCATATGGCGGCTGAATTCAATGAACCAGAACATGCGATTGTTGATCATTACGTTTATGCTATTGTTACGGATGGCGACCTTATGGAGGGCGTTGCTTCGGAAGCGGCTTCTCTGGCTGGCACTTTAAAACTGGGTAAATTGATCTATCTATATGATGATAATCGCATTTCCATCGATGGTTCGACGGACCTGGCATTTACCGAAGATCGCGCCCTGCGCTTTGAGGCATATGGCTGGTATGTGCAGAAGGTGGAAGATGGGAATGACGTTGAAGCACTCGATGCAGCGATCCGGAAAGCCAAGCAGGATGCGCGCCCTTCGTTGATCGTATGCCGCACCCATATTGGGTACAGCCTGCCCACAAAACAGGACACAGCAGCGGTCCACGGCACACCGCCCGGTTGGAGTGAGATCGACGCATCCAAAGAAGCACAAGGATGGCCCGTGGAACCTCATTTTTATATCCCTGAGGATGTGCTGGAGCATTACCGCGAGGTCAAGCAAAATGGCATGGCTTATGAGAACGAATGGCAAGCCCTGTTTGCGGAATATCAGAAAAAATACCCACACAAAGCGGCTGAGTTGAAGCGACGGATCGAAGGAAAGTTGCCCGAAAATTGGGGGGAAGACTTGCCTGAATTCCCGGCTGATGCAAAAGGGATGGCAACTCGCATCTCTTCAGGAAAGGTCATCAACGCACTAGTCGAGAAATTGCCTGAGATGGTGGGTGGATCTGCAGATCTGACACCCTCTACCAAAACCTGGATCGACCAAAGCAGCGCATTTTCCGCCGAGAATCGGCTGGGCGCCAATATTCACTTCGGGGTGCGCGAGCACGGCATGGGTGCCATTCTGAATGGAATGGCAGTGCATAAAGGCGTCATCCCATTTGGCGCAACTTTTTTGGTGTTCTCTGATTACAATCGCCCCTCCATCCGCGTTTCCGCGATCTCCCACTATCCGGTGGTGTGGGTATTCACGCATGACAGCATTGGGCTCGGTGAGGATGGACCCACTCATCAACCGATTGAACACCTGGCATCCTTGCGTGCCATTCCGAACCTTGTCACTCTTCGTCCGGCGGATGCCAATGAAACACGCGAAGCCTGGAAGATTGCTGTTGAACGCAAGAATGGACCTACCGCATTGATCCTCAGCCGGCAGGATGTTCCCACGCTTGACCGGGAAAAACTCGCTGCGGCAAGCGGATTGCGGCAGGGGGCGTATGTGTTGGCTGATTATGGAGGAGGCACGCCCGAGATCATCCTTATGGCGAGCGGTTCCGAAGTGCAGCTCGTTTTGGGCGCTGCCATGGCTCTGGCTGATAAAGGCAAGCGGGTTCGTGTAGTTTCGTTTCCCTCGTGGGAATTATTCGCAGATCAATCCAAAGAATATCAGGATGCGGTGCTCATCCCATCTGTGAAGAACCGCCTGGCGGTAGAAGCAGGCGTGAAGCAGGGTTGGGAGAAATGGTTGGGAGAAAAAAGCGTGATGATCGGAATGACCGGTTATGGCGCATCTGCTCCGGCAGAAGTCTTGTATAAGAAATTTGCATTGACGATAGAAAATATCGTAATGCATGCCAACCAAATGCTGGATTGAAAGGAATCGTCATGAAAGTTGCGATCGGATCTGACCATGCAGGTTTTCCATTGAAGACCGAAGTGATTGACGTTGTTCGAAATGCGGGTTATGAAGTGTTGGATGTCGGCACAACTTCGCTCGAGGCAGTGGATTATCCGGATTTTGCTTATAAGGTTGGAAAAGCCGTCCAGGAAGGGAGGGCGGAGCGGGGCATCACAATCTGCGGCTCCGGAATAGGAGCCTGCATTGCATCTAATAAAATGAAGGGGGTCTACGCCGGCATATGTCATGATACCTATTCTGCTCACCAGGGTGTGGAGCATGATGGTATGAACGTTCTGTGCATGGGGTCTCGCATCATCGGTTCGGAATTGGCGCGTGAAATCGTTTTGAGTTTTCTCAAAGCATCCGTAGAAGAAGCGGCACGCCACCAACAACGTCGCCGGAAAATACGGGAGATAGAACAAGGTACATATACAGGTGAATAATGGAACACAGCGATGAACTGAAAAAGATCGGTCAATCCCTATGGTATGACAACATCCAGCGTGATCTATTGAAGGATGGAACTATCCAACGGTTAATCGATTCTGAGAAGATCACAGGTATCACATCCAACCCATCCATATTCAAGAAAGCCATTCTCAGTTCAGCGCGCTATCAATTTCCATTAAAGATCATGGCATGGGCTGGTTGGCAGGCGGGGGAGATCTATGAGCAATTGGCAGTGGAAGATATCAGCGAAGCTGCCGATTTGTTGTTGCCATGTTATCGCGCCACAAATGGCAGGGATGGTTATGTGAGTCTGGAGGTTGACCCGGAACTGGCACATGACACACAGGCAACCATCAAAGATGCTCAACGTTTGTGGGAGCGGGTTGCCCGACCCAACCTGATGATCAAGATACCCGCCACAAAAGCTGGCATTCCAGCCATCCGCAGCGCCATCGCAGCAGGCATCAATGTGAACGTTACCCTGATTTTTTCGATCCAGCGTTATCAAGAGGTGATCGATGCGTATATGCAGGGATTGGAAGACCGGGTGGGGCAGGGGTTGCCCATTCATGGGATCGCTTCGGTAGCATCCTTTTTTGTATCCCGTTTTGATACCAAGATCGATGCAATGTTGGAAAAGCTCCCTGACTCCGAAGCAAAAGCCTTGTACGGTAAAGCTGCAGTTGCCAATGCCCGCGTGGCGTACCGCACCTATCAAACTGCCTTTGCCAGCGAGCGCTTCCTGGCTTTAAAAGAGAAAGGCGTTCAAGTACAACGACCACTATGGGCTTCCACCAGCACCAAGAACCCCGCTTATCGCGACGTGTTGTATGTAGAAGAATTGATCGGACCCGATACAGTGAACACGGTTCCTCCAGCCACTCTCGACGCTTTTTTTGCCCATGGCGAGGTACAAGACAAACTATCTGCTCCTTCTGTTGAGGATGATCGGGTTGTTGAGAAATTATCCGGACTGGGCATTGACCTGGAGCAAGTGGCTCGGGAGTTAGAGGAAGAAGGTGTTCAGCAGTTCCAGGATGCGTTCTGGGAAATGCTGCAAGCTTTAGATAGTGAGCGCAACACTTATTCTGCCAACCTGGGTTCTTTGAAGGATGCCGTGAGGAACCGCATGCACACGTTTGAAGAAACAGGCTTTCCGGCAGCGCTGTTTCAAAAGCAAGCGCAATGGTGGACCCGGTCTCCTGAAGGGCAGGAAGAGGTGAGGAACCGGCTGGGGTGGCTTGAAGCTCCCCGATTGGGAATCTCACAGCTATCCCATATCCACAACATTGCACGAGAGTTGGGAAAAGATGGTTTCAAACGTGTTGTCTTGGTCGGCATGGGAGGTTCATCGCTAGCCGCAGAGGTCATGGCTTTCATTTTGAAGACCCAAGAGGGAGGGCTTGCTCTGCGCATTCTGGATTCAACCGACCCCATGCAGGTAGCCCATATGATGGAATGGGCTGAAGAGGAGAAAACGGTTTTCCTGATTAGCAGCAAATCAGGATCCACGGCTGAGATCAACGCTTGCTTTCAATATGCCTGGGAACGGGTAAAGACGGCTGGAGCGGATAACCCGGGTGAGCGGTTCATCGCGATAACCGACCCCGGCACCGTTTTGCAAGATTTGACAGAGGAACACCATTTCAGGGCTGTCTTTCTGGCAGATCCCACTGTGGGTGGAAGGTATTCGGCGCTCACTGCTTTTGGTCTGGTTCCGGCGGGATTGCTAGGGGTTCCTTTGGAACCATTCTTGAAGACAGCTCAGGCAATGCGAGAGATGTGTGACCCGGCTGTCGCAACGGGCAGGAACCCTGGTTTGGTCCTGGGTGCGATTCTGGGCGAAGCATATTTGCACGGGAAAGACAAACTCACTTTACGCACCGACCAGGAGTGGTTGTCTTTTGGGTCCTGGGTGGAACAATTGATTGCGGAGAGCAGCGGAAAAGAGGGCAAAGGCATTCTGCCAATCGATCAGGAGCCAGCATTACCCGCTGATAAATATGCGTCGGATCACCTTTTTGTGTATTTGCGTTCTGATGGGAGTCAGGATGAACACATCCGAGAACTTGCAGCCGCAGGGCATCCCAGCCTGGTGATCCCGGTGGACGGCGAGTATATGTTGGCTGAGCAATTCTATTTATGGGAATTCGCCACTGCGGTTGCCTGCGCGATTTTGGGAGTGAACGCTTTTGACCAACCCAATGTGCAAGACAGCAAGACTCGCACCAAACAAAAGATAAAGGAGATCGAAGAAACAGGCGCCCTGGTGCAAGGGAAGCCTGTATGGGAAGATGCAGAGCTTCAATTATTCTCCCACGAGAAATTCGATCTTCGGGCAGGCGATCTGGCAGCTATCATTGACCAGTTTCTGGAAAAAGCAACTGCGACCGATTATGTGGCGATCAATGCTTTTGTGGAACGAAATGAAAAGCACCAGTCCATCCTTCAATCCCTGCGAAAGCACATCGCTGAGAAATACCAGATTGCCACAACATTGGGATACGGTCCGAGGTTTCTGCATTCAACCGGGCAACTGCATAAAGGTGGCAAGAACAACGGTTATTTCATTGTGATCAGCTTAACTGCCACACAGGATATGCAAATTCCGGGACAATCGATTTCCTTCCAACAACTGTTGCTGGCTCAAACCCTGGGCGATATGGATGCATTGGAAGCTGCGGGAAGAAAAGTGCTGTATCTGCACTTAAAAAACGCGGACTTAGCTACTATTATCAAGCATCTGCATTAGGTCACCTGACGAGCCAGCGCAAGCGCACCCAGCATGCCCGAACGGGTCCCTAACCCAGGGGGCACGATGAAGGTGTTGATATCCTTCATGATAGGGTCTGCCTGCACATATCCATTCAAGAATTCACGGACGTGAGAACGAATAAGGGGAAAGAGGTGAGACTGCTGCATCACTCCCCCGCCGAGAATGATGATGTCGGGTGAAAGGATGCAGATGTAATTGCAAAGCGCCAAAGCGATGACGCGGGCTTCTTCTTCCCAGGCAGGATGCCCTTTTTCAAGCCGGCTGGCTTCCACACCCCAGCGTGCCTGTAGGGCGGGACCACTGGCTAACCCCTCGAAGCAGTGCCCGTGATATGGGCAGATACCCTTGAAATGCGCTTCATGGGGCAACAGAATATGCCCCATTTCAGGATGCAGCATGCCGTGATAGGGCTTCCCATTCACCACTATACCACCCCCAATGCCGGTGCCAATGGTCAGGTAAAGAACATGCGCCCTATCCTGACCGGCACCCCACAAAAATTCGCCCAAAGCAGCCGCATTGACATCGGTATCGATCACGGCTGGTATTTCCAAAGCATCTTCGAACGCCTTTTTGATGTTGAAGGACCCCCATCCTTTTTTCGGGGTGGATGTGATCGAACCGAAATCAGGCGAAGCGGGGTTGAGATCCAACGGTCCGAAGGAACCGATACCGATGGCTTTCAATCGATGCGCATCCTGATCCACTGTTTGCCGGATAAATTTCACCACTTCTTGCACCGTTTTTTCAGGCTCACCGGTGGTGATCCTTTTTTCACCCAGAACCTGTCCAGGATGCTGTGCGATGATACAATTGAACTTTGTTCCACCAGCCTCAATTCCAACGTACATGCCTTACTCCCTGTTGTGATGATACTTTAATTTTAGCTTGAAAATATTCCATCCGACCGAAAATCACAACGCTTGTATAATTCTAGGGTTAAAGCATGTGTATTCATCATGAAAGGATTTATCACGCATGGACATCTTTAAGAAATGCAAAGAGTATACCGATGCCAAGGAAGTCATGGAGAAGGGCATTTACCCTTATTTCTTACCCCTGGCGGAAAATGAAGGCGCAGAGGTCGTTTTCAATGGCAAACGCATGATCATGTGCGGTTCGAACAATTACCTGGGATTGACAACCCACCCTAAAGTGAAAGAGGCGGCTGCAAAGGCGCTTGAGCGTTTTGGAACAAGTTGCACCGGTTCTCGCTTTTTGAATGGAACGCTTGAGCTGCATGAACAGGTCGAAAAAGAGATCGCAGACTTTGTTGGAAAAGAGGAGGCGTTGATCTTTTCTACTGGTATGCAGACCAACCTGGGCACCATCAGCGCGCTGGTGAGCCGTGATGATGTGGTTATTTTGGACAAAGAAGATCATGCCAGCATTGTGGATGGAGCTCGATTGGGATATGGGAAGATCGAACGCTTCTCACACAACGATATTGAACACCTCGAGCGCGTGTTGAAATCAATTCCTGACGAACGTGGAAGACTGATCGTGGTGGATGGGGTGTTCTCCATGGGTGGAGACCTGGCGGACCTGCCCAGGATTATCCCCATGGCTCAAAAATATGGAGCGCGTGTGATGGTGGACGACGCCCACGGGATGGGCGTGGTGGGGGGAGGACGCGGTACGGCACACGCGTTCGCCATGGATGATCACGTCGATCTGATCATGTCTACCTTCAGCAAATCATTCGCGTCACTGGGCGGGTTCATTGCCGGCGATAGCGACATCATCCATTACATCAAGCACACAGCCCGTTCCCTGATCTTCAGCGCCAGTATCCCGGCATCCAATGCGGCTGCAGTTCTGGCAGCTATTCAGGTGATTCGTGAGGAGCCCGAACGGGTGGAACGGGTAAACGCAATTGGAGAGACGATCCGCAGAGAACTGCGCGCCATGGGCTTCAATATCGGCGAGTCGGTCACACCCATTGTGCCGGTCATCGTTGGTGATGATGAATTGACTTTCCGCAGTTGGAAAGCCTTATTTGAAAATGGTGTTTTTGTGAATCCGGTCATTTCACCGGCTGTTTCTGCCGGGCAACAACTGCTGCGCACCAGCTATATGGCAACCCATACCGATGAGCATATCGAGAAAGTGCTGCAGGTCTTCAAAAAAGTAGGAAAAGAGCTCGCGATCATCTAAACGGTACATTGTAAACAGGAATAAAAATAAGCTTGAGAAAGATCAAGCTTATTTTTATTTAGGGGTCATCTTAAAAAGCCTGTGGAACAGCGCGCTATCCCTCATGCGTTCGCCTAGCCACCTTTGATAAAACTGGTGAGGAAAAGGAATGTTTTTCCATTACTTTATTTTTTGGAATGGCAGCGAGGAAAGGCGGTTAGAAAAGACCCCAATTGAAGGAGATGGAATCTTCCATCATTGACTGATCCCAGATTTCATTGCCATAAATGATGGTGGTGCTTTTTTCGCTTTCCTTTTCCACGACGCGTCGCGCTGATTCCATCAGCGCTGGTCCATACGGGCAGTAGGGGGTTGTCAGGATCATCGTAACCACCACATTCTTCTCGGCGATCTCGACATCGCGCACCAACCCCAATTCAATGATATCGTTTCCGATTTCCGGATCGCGCACCTGGCGCAAGGCTTTTCTGATCTTTTCCACCAATTCAGGATGGGAAGTGCTGGCTTTCCAGCCGGGCAGAGAGGTTTCTTCGCTCATTCTTTGCTCGATAGATCAACCGTGTAAGTACATAAATCTTTTTCACGTTCTTGATGTGAGATCTTGTTTAGTGGAACGTGGAGGATATTTGAGATGACCGATTTCCCAAAGACGCAGACCTCCGGATGGTAATCGCCAATCTTAAAATACGGACAGGATAATTCGCGAATCTGGCAAGTTTTGCCTTCTTGTTCCCAGTCCATTTCAAAACCTTCATCATTCAGAATAGTCTTTAATAATTCGAGGCGTTCTTCGATGGACATTTTCGCCAACATCGGCTCATAATCGGCGGTCAGTTTTTCAGCCATGTTGTAGAAGAGGGAACTCACTTCCTTTTCAGGCAGTGTTTCTTTGAGTTGATCTATCAAGGAATTGACCAATTTGAAATAGCGCGACGGAAAAGTTTCCATGCCCTGCTCTGTCAAAGCATACACCAGGCGCGGTCTGCCCACCCCATGGCGTTCCTCTTCAGCCATGATCAGCCCTTCAGCCTGCAAGTTGGTGAGGTGATGGCGCACTGAGATGGCATTAATGCCAACCTGATCTGCAATTTCCATGATTGTAGACTTTGGATGCAATTTAATCGTCGTCAGAACTTTCTCACGGGTTGTTTTCATCGCGTTCATAAGATTTTACCACTATCACTATATCACGCAGACCAGAAAATGTCAATATTTGTGATATTTATAATAAATATTGACTAAAAGCGTCCTGCGTGGTATACTGCACGCTGCTACCGGAAAGGAAAGAAAAATGATCGGTTTAGAAATCACTGACCTGCATGTACAGGTTGAAGACGTAGAGATCTTACATGGTATCAACTTGCTGGTACCGGCTGGAGAGGTGCACGCCATCATGGGACCGAATGGAACCGGAAAATCAACGCTGGCGTATGCCCTGATGGGACACCCAAAATATCAAGTTAGCGCGGGGGATATTTTCCTCAATGGAAAGAGCATTTTATCCTTATCCCCTGAAGAGCGATCCCATGCAGGGCTATTTCTGGCTTTTCAATACCCGGTGGCGATACCAGGAGTGACCGTGGCGAATTTTCTCCGCACCGCAATAAATGCGCATAGGAAAGCGACTGACCCGACCGACCATGGGCTGCTCATCCCAGAATTCCGGAAGCTGATGCTGGAAAAAATGAAATTGCTTGAAATGGATCCCAAGATGGGCGGGCGATATTTGAACGATGGGTTTTCTGGTGGAGAGAAGAAACGTGTGGAAATTCTGCAGATGGCAATGTTAGAACCCAGGATGGCAGTGCTGGATGAAACGGATTCGGGTTTGGATATCGATGCTCTGCGGATTGTAGCGGAAGGAATTAATACGCTCAAAAACGATCAGATGGGCATCTTGCTCATCACCCATTACCAGCGCGTGTTGAATTACTTGAAACCGGATGTCGTGCATGTCATGGTGGATGGAAAGATTGTGGAAAGCGGTGGACCTGACCTGGCGTTGCGCCTGGAAGAAGAAGGCTATCGGTGGGTAAAAGCATAATAGCAGGAAAGTATGAGACAGAGAGATAGCCATGCCTGATCAAGAAGAAGTCTTACGTGGAATCGATACCCAACGCTACGATTTTAAAGATCCTGAAAATTATGTTTTTAAATCGCGCAAGGGGCTTGATGCAGAAGTTGTAGAGCAGATCTCTGCATATAAAGAAGAACCGCAGTGGATGCGAGAAAACAGGTTAAAAGCCCTGCGGCAATTCAACTCCATGCCCATACCCGGCTGGGGGGCAGACCTACAAGGGTTGGATCTGGATGATCTGTATTATTACGTTAAACCTACCGATGAAATCCAAAACGATTGGGATGAGCTACCGGATACCATCAAAAACACGTTCAACCGTTTGGGAATTCCCGAAGCGGAACAGAAATTTCTGGCGGGTGTGGGAGCCCAGTACGAATCGGAAATGGTTTACCACAACATCCAGAAACAGCTTGAGAGCCAGGGAGTCATCTTTCTGAGCATTGAAGACGGATTGCGCCAGCATCCGGATCTCTTCAAAGAGCATTTTGGGACAGTCGTTCCATTTAACGATAACAAGTTTGCAGCATTGAACACTGCTGTTTGGTCAGGCGGCTCTTTTGTATACATTCCACCGTTTGTAAAGGTAGAGCTGCCTCTTCAGGCATATTTTCGTCTGAACACCGCCAGCATAGGACAGTTCGAGCGCAGTATTATCATTGCCGACGAGGGTTCGCAGGTTCACTATGTTGAAGGCTGCACTGCGCCACAGTATTCCAAGAATTCCTTTCACAGCGGAGTGATCGAGATCATCGTGAAAAAGGGAGCGCGGGTGCGCTATACCACCATTCAAAACTGGTCAACCAATGTTTATAACCTGGTAACCCAGCGCGCCAGGGTGCATGAGGAGGGCACCATGGAGTGGGTAGACAGCAACCTGGGCTCGAAGGTGACCATGAAATACCCTGCCTGCTATCTGGTAGGGCCTCATGCCCATGGCGAAATTCTATCGATGGCTTTTGCCGGGAGAAACCAAGTGCAGGATACCGGCGGTAGAATGCTGCATTTGGCAGAGAGCACTTCCAGCAAGATCACATCCAAATCTATCAGCAAAGATGGAGGGAGAGCATCGTTTCGTGGGCTGGTGTACGTGGATAAGAAAGCAAAATTCACCAAATCCAACGCGGTTTGCGACGCTTTGATTCTGGACGGAGAATCCCGTTCTGATACGTACCCTGATATCCAGACGCATGCTGAGAACGTCTCTATAGGGCATGAGGCGTCGGTATCGAAGGTGGGGGAAGAACAGCTTTTTTATTTGACCAGCCGTGGCTTAAGCGAAGAAGAAGCCACCACGATGGTCATTTCAGGATTCATTGAACCTTTGGTGAAAGAATTGCCCATGGAATACGCGGTGGAAATGAACCGATTGATCCAACTACAGATGGAAGGATCGGTGGGATAACATGAAAAGCGCTACTCGCATTGTGGAAAAGGAAGAACAAATAGGGGAATTTCCGTTTGTGAACGTTTTCCAGCCACATTCCGGTAATTCTGAACATCTCAGTGAGCTACGCGTTCAAGCTCTGGATCTGTATCGTTCCTTCCCGTTTCCGAACACTCACACGCCGGGTTGGCGGAAGATATCACTGCAAGAATTGCAGCCCGGAGGTTTTCGGTTGCCCCCAGCCGAACCACTGGCGATCAAACCGCCGCAATCCGTTGACCATCTCAAAGAGGTGGTCTTCATCCAACAAATATGCTCAGAAGGGGGTAATGCGCTTTTTATCCCGGATACGTTGCCTGAAGGGATGGTGTGTGGATCGACCTCAGATGCAGGCGTGGCAATCCCTGCTGCCGTATTGGAAAAAATCGGGCGGATCGTTCCGCCCGGCAACGGAAAATTCGCTGCCTTTGCGCACGCATTTTCCCATGCAACTTCGGTAATCTACGTGGGTGCAGAGGTGAACGCAAGCACGCCGATCTTTTTTCAGAGAAATCATGAGGGGAACCACATAGCCAGTCCTGCGACCGTTATGATCTATGTTGCGCGGAATGCTTCCGCAACTTTGATCCAGCAGAACAGGAACGTCAACCCTCTCGACAAGACTTTCAACGCCGGTGTAACTGAGATCTATCTGGAAGAAGGGGCAAGCCTGGATCTGCTTGATCTGAACATGATGTCTGACAAGAACTGGGATTTTCAAGAGCAGAAGGCTATTCTTGAAAAAAATGCCACGTTGAATTGGTTCACCTTGCAAGCCGGTTCAGGATTTTCAAAGTCCAATTTGCAGGTAGATCTGGTGGGGCGCGGCGGCCAGGCATTGGTCACTGGCTTGTTTCTCCCGACGGGAAAACAACGTTTCTACATGGACACCGCGCAAAATCATTTGGAAGCCAATACTGCCAGCGATCTGATGTATCGCGGGGTAGCGGATGGGGAAAGCCAGAGCCGATGGGAAGGAATGATTTACGTGGATAAACGGGCAAGGGGCGCAGATGGGTATCAGGCAAACAACAACTTGATCTTGAGCAATTCAGCCAAAGTGGATGCCATCCCGGGTCTGGAGATCATGACAGATGACGTGCGCTGTACTCATGGGGTCACCATCACGAACATCGATGCTGAGCAGCAATTCTATTTGACTTCGCGCGGCATATCCGAAAAAGAAGGAAGAGACCTGATCGTTGGCGGTTTCATGCAAAAAGCATTGGATCGCATCAGATCAGAGCACATTAAACGCATGATCTTCGAAGAATTCATATCTAGAATTAATAAAAGTGTGCTTTAATGCTAGAATATGAAAATTTTGTGTTCAAGGAGAACTTTTCTATGGCAAGTACACCGTTCATGAGACCCCCGGTTTTCGAAGAGATATATGAAGTCGGCGACATGGTCGAAGCGAATTGCGATCATGATAAAGGGAAGGATAGGGTCAAGGGTTGGTTGAAGGGAACGGTTGTGCAGGTTGATTCCAAACTGATCGCAGTTCAGTTCAAAGAAAACGTCTATTTAACAGACGGGTGGATGGTGCCAGATCACATTCTCTGGTTTCCCGGCGATTCACCGAACCTGCGTAAGAAAAGCAAAATAAAATAGAGACTCAGAATGCTTGATCCTTTTGCCATCCGCAGGGATTTTCCGGTCTTTCAGCACAAGATCCACGGTACGAAAGAGCTTGTTTATCTGGATTCAGCAGCTTCCAGCCAGAAGCCACAGCCTGTGCTGGACGCCATGGACTCTTTATATCAAGAGAGCTTTGCCAATATTCATCGTGGAATTCACGCGTTGGCTGAGGAAGCCACTGCCCGCTATGAAAATGCCCGCCAGCGTGTAGCCAAATTCGTCCATGCGGGTGACGCCGTTGAAACGGTGTTCACGCGCAACACAACGGAATCCATCAATCTGGTGGCATATGCCTGGGGACGGAAATTCCTGAAAGCGGGTGACCGCATTCTGCTGACGGAGATGGAACACCATTCCAACCTGGTGCCCTGGTTTATCCTGGCAAAAGAAAAAGAAATCCTGATCGATTTTATTCCTGTGACAGAAAAAGGTTTTCTGGACCTGGATGCTTATCAAGTGCTGCTGCAGAAAAACCCGAAATTGGTCGCTTTCACGCATATGTCGAACGTGCTGGGGGTGGTAAACCCCGCGCAAGAAATGAGTGCGCAGGCACACCGCGTGGGTGCGTTGGTGCTGGTGGATGGTGCACAAGCGGTCCCACACTTCCCGGTGGATGTAACGCAGATGGACGCTGATTTTTACGCCTTTTCAGCCCATAAAATGTGCGGACCAACCGGCATCGGGATTCTCTATGGAAAGCAAAACCTGTTGGAAGAAATGCCTCCTTTCCTGGGTGGAGGGGATATGATCAAGAAGGTTACTTTTGAGGGATTCATTCCCAATGAGCTTCCTTATAAGTTCGAAGCCGGAACACCCGCCATCGCAGAAGCGGTCGGTTTTGGAGCTGCGGTGGAATACCTGGAAAAGATTGGCATGCAAGAGATCCAGGCACATGAAGAGCATATTACCCGGTACGCTTATGCAAGGTTGAGTGAAATCCAGAACCTCCACATCCTTGGTCCTTCGGCTGAAGAACGGGGCGGGGTGATTTCATTTGTACTGGATGGCATCCATCCACACGATGTGGCACAAATCCTCGATTCGGACGGTGTCGCGGTGCGCGCCGGGCATCACTGTGCCATGCCATTGCATCAGAAATTGGCAATACCGGCTTCTGTACGCGCCAGTTTTTATTTGTATAACACGACCTCTGATGTTGATGCGTTGATCGAAGGAATTCACAAAGTAAAGAAAATATTCGCATAGTTGGTGATTATGATGGATGACCTGTACCGAGAAATGATCCTGGAGCACTATAAAAACCCCATCCATAAGGGCAATTTGGAACTGCATAATCATGATTTTGAAGATGAGAATCCGTTATGCGGTGATTTCATTCACATCGATCTGCAGGTGGATGAGGACGGGACCATTCGGGACGCAGCGTTCAGCGGGCACGGCTGCGCGATTTCTCAGGCTTCTGCCGATATTCTGCTCGATACCATCATAGGGAAAAAAGTGGACGAGGTGCGGAATATGGAAAAGCAAGACCTGCTAGACCTGCTGGGAATCGACCTGGGACCGGTACGTTTGAAATGTGCATTGCTGCCGTTCAAAGTGATGAAAGCTGCACTGTACGGCATGGAAAAAGACGAATAAAAAACCGGAATATTTTCCGGTTTTTTTCATTCTTTTTGTACTGCTTCTCCAAATGACCCGATTATGCGGAATATCTCGAATCCTTCGGCATAGCGGCTCTCTGCCAGAGCTCCATTGCGGATCAAGGTTGCCTTGGTGATCTCAGGAGAAAAATAATATTTGTCTTTATACGTAGAGTAGGCTGCCAGTGCTTGCACCTTTTTCTCAACATCGACTTCGTCGATCTTGACCAGAAAATTCGGGAAAAATCCATTGCTACTGCGAATGACGTCAAACCCAAACACGCTAATTCCACGGAAAGCGCGTAAGGTTTCCATGGTCACCGTACTGTGATCCTGGTGCAGGTCTGCCTGGGTATGAGTGAACACGATATCTGGCGCATATCTTTTATTCAGATCGAACAGAAACTCCAGTATTTCCTGCCGTTCATGTTGAAACCTGCGGGTGGTGAAATTGTGCAGAATGATATGCTCCTGATCCAACCCCAGCGATTGCATGCTGTGGAAATGCTCGGCAGTCAGGTTTGACAGCGAAGGGTTCTTCTGGTTGTCTGAAAGCGTGATACAAAAGATTTCCACCTTTCCAGCGATGTGCGCGATCAAGCCACCGCAACCCAATTCGATATCATCAGGGTGAGCGCCCAGAAAGAATACCCTCTTTCCATGAAAAATCAGTTCTTTTGCCATAGTTTTATTTCTTCGCCAGAATTCCACCGACAACTTTGGTCATGACAATCTTTCCATCTTTTTGGATGCGTTTTTCCGTGACCGCTTTGATCTTGTGCATGACCGATTCGAACTCATCTTGCCCTTCAAAGAAGCTGCTCCACAATTTGCGGTCTTCACTGAGGGAAGCGCGGGTATAGACGAGGAAAGGTTCAGCTTCATCAAAGGTGAGTGGATTTTCGAAGATGATGAGATCAGTATGAGCAAAGAGCGCTTTCACCGCATCCAAGATCTCTGTAGAGTAGCGAGAGCTACCAGGCATGGGGGGGATGACTTTATTAGTAGCTTCTTTGATGATATCGTAGAAGGTCTTTTTGTTCTCAGGCATGGGTCCGGTTGTAAAAAGGTAGCCACCGGGTTTGAGGACGCGGTGCATCTCCTTGATCGTAAAAGGGATATTCTCCGCGTAATATATGGCAAAACTGCAAGATGCCAAATCAAAAGAATCATCATCAAAAGCGAATGGTTTGTTAAAATCCAGTTCTGTGAAAACAATGTCGGTGCCGCGTCTGCGGTTCTCTTCTTTGGCTTTAGCCAGCAATTCTTCAGAGACATCTCCGCCGACGATTTGCGCATTTCCATGCAGGGTGTCGAAATATGAAAAGCACTGCTTCCCAGCACCGCAGCCGACATCCAGAATATGCATCCCTTCTTTCAAAGGAACGGTTTCGATCATCCAATCGTCAATATTGCGGGCGCCGAATTTTTCGTGGATGTTGATCCTCGCGAGCAGATCAGAGGGGGTCTCTTTGTAATCGATCTTCATAAGTCACCTTTGTGGAATTTTGAATAAGTATAAGTGCTCCCGGTAGGTTGTCAAGTTGGCTCAACAGATGCGCGGCAGCAGTTCTCCTGCCAGCGTATCCAGAATGCGCATCCCACCGATCACCGTTTTCATCAGAACGCGCGGCGTCTCCCCTTCAAGGGGTGTAACGCTTCCGACGAGAGCTGCATCTTGACTCAAGGGGTGAGAACGCAATAACCGCAGAGCAGGTTGGGCTTCTTCTTGCGGAAGAATGGCGATCAGCTTCCCCTCGTTGGCGATGTAGAGGGGATCGAACCCCAGCATTTCACAGGCAGCGCGCACTTCTCTTTTCACGGGCAGCGATTCTTCCTGCAAGAGCATGTCTACCCGGCTTTGCTGCGCGATTTCATTCAAAGTGGTGGCAACCCCTCCACGGGTAGGATCACGCAGCACATGGGTATGGGGGGCGATTTTCAACACTTCTTCGATCAGACCATTCAAGGGGGCAACATCGGATTGAATGGGGGTAGAAAAACCTAATTCTCCGCGCTCTGCCAGCACAGCGATGCCATGATCGCCCATAGTGCCTGAAAGCAGGATGGCATCTCCGGGGCGAGCGGACTGTCCGTTGATTTCCCTGCCATGCGGGGTCCAACCGATGCCGCTGGTAGAAATGAAAAGCCGGTCCACGCTGCCTTTTTCGGCAACCTTGGTATCTCCTGCGACGATGGACACACCAGCCTCTTGTGCAGCTTTCGCCATGGAAATGACCACCTTTTCCAGCACGTCCATGGATAGCCCTTCTTCGATGATGAATGAAGCAGTCAGATAGAGGGGAATAGCGCCTGCCATAGCCACATCGTTCACCGTCCCGCAGACTGCCAGTCGACCGATATCTCCCCCCGGAAAGAAAAGCGGTTTCACGATGTGTGCGTCGGTAGAAATTGAGAAATGACCCTGTTTTCCCATGAAGGAAGGGGGTAGAAGGGAGGCGAAATCATTGCCCACCGCAAGCTGGGGATGATCGAAGTGGGGGAGGAAGACACGCTTGATCAAATCTTGCGTCATGCGCCCGCCGCTGCCATGCCCGATCATCACCTGATCTTCATGCCGTAATGGAAGGGGGCAGGAAGCGCTTCCAAAAGTGGGTTTTTCTTGAATTTCACTCATTTTCTTGTCCATGCTCATCTTCTGTGATAGCGATAATATGCGGCGCAGGTGCCTTCGGATGACACCATGGTCGCTCCTAAGGGATGTTGCGGAGTACATTCGATTCCAAAAGCGGGGCATTCTACCGGTTTCTTTCTGCCCTGCAAGATAAGACCTGAAATGCAGATCTCGGATTCTCTGGTTTGGATCTGACCGACCTGAAAGCGATGCTCGGCATCGAAATCAGCAAATTCGGCGTTTAGTTTCCAACCGCTGTCAGGTATGGTGCCAATTCCGCGCCATTTCTGGTCACAGGTTTCATAGACCCTGGCGATGATCTCCTGCGCTTTCACATTGCCCTCTTTGGTGACAGCGCGTGGGTAGGCGTTGATCACCTGGTGGTTCTGTTTTTCCAAAGCGCGCACAGCTTCAAGGATGCCGAGTGCCAGGTCGAGCGGTTCGAAGCCGGTGACCACGACCGGCAAATGAAACTCCTTTACGAGCGGTTCATATTCATGGTACCCCATTACGGAGCAGACATGCCCGGCTGCCAGAAAGCCCTGCACGCGGTTCTGCGGGTCACGCAAAATGGAGTGAATGGCGGGAGGAACCCGCACCTGGGAAACCAGCATGGAATAATTCTTGAGGTTCAATTCTTTGGCTTTGAGGACACTGAGCGCGTTGGCAGGTGCGGTCGTTTCGAAGCCAATGGCGAGAAAGACCACCTGCCAGTCAGGGTTCTTTTGCGCGAGCTGCAACGCCTCGATCGGGGAATAGACGACCTTGACCCTGCCTCCGGCTGCCCGCACTGAAAAGAGATCCGCCATTGACCCTGGAACGCGCAGCATATCACCGTAACTGGTGAAAATCACATTTTTTTGCTGGGCGATAGCAATGCTTTTGTCGATCAACTCCAAAGGGGTGACGCATACCGGGCAGCCCGGACCGTGCACCAGTTCGACCGCCGTGGGCAGCAGATCGTCAAACCCGTGTTGCATGAGGGCGTGCGTTTGACCGCCACAGATTTCCATGATCGTCCAGGGTTGAGCGATTGCAGCATGAATATTCTGAATAGTCTGCTTGACCAGAGCCGGATCACGATACGTATCGGAAAAGGTCATGTTAATCCAGCCCTTTTTCACCAAGCTTGGCGATCTGACCCAGCATAGCCAGCGTTTCAAGAGCTTCGCTTTCTTCTAACAGGCTAATGGCGAAACCGGCATGCACGATCACGTAATCACCAACTTTTGCCTGGGGGGTGGTTTCGAGGCAAACCTTCATGGTAACACCGTCGAAATCCACCTCACACATTTTTATTGAGTTCTCTTGATAAATTTTCAGGATCTTTCCTGGCACTCCTAAACACATAGCAAACCTCTATTTCTTTTGATTGAACATTTGCATGGCGATCATTGCCTGTCCTAGAGCTATGCCGCCATCATTCGTTGGAACTTGCCTGTGCCACAATACCTTGAAGCCGGCATTTTCCAGACGGGAAACGCTAGCCGTCAGCAAAAATTTATTTTGCCATACCCCACCGCTCAGCACAACCGTCTGGATGCCCGTCTCACCCCGCAACCTCTCTGAGACGGTCAGCACCAAATCAGCCACGCTGTTATGAAAGCGAGAAGCCATGCGTTCCTTTGAGAGACCAGCCTGCTGATCACGCAAAAGCGCATCCCAAAGCGGCGCGGGATCTACAATATCATCATGGATTGAGAAGGGGTAGGTTCCTCCTTCATCGTCAACACAGCGCGATTCCATTTCGATGGCTGCCTGGGCTTCATAATTCACCACCTGGCAGAAATTGATCAATGCTGAAGCAGCATCGAACAGGCGACCCATGCTGGAGGTGGGGGGAGCATTAATGGATCTTTCCAACTGCTTTTGCAGGATGCCCCTTTCTTGCGCGCTGAAGAATGCCACCGGAGCAAGCTTTTCATCCCATGGAATGCCGGCGGACCAAAGGTGAGCCAATGCCATTTTTGCTGGCGTGCGTGTAGCTGAATCACCGCCTGGTTGAGGAACATAAGCGAGGTGATATTTCCTTTCAAAACCTGAATAATTTCCTATCAAGAATTCGCCGCCCCAGATAGCGCCATCTGTGCCGAGCCCGGTTCCGTCGAAGATGGCACCCATGACCGGCTGTTGATCCGTGCAGCCTGAATCGGCGAGGCAGGCTGCCAGGTGGGCATGGTGGTGCTGCACCTCGAACAAAGGCAAATCCTCACGGCAGGCGCGCTCCGCAGCATAGCGCGAGGCAAGGTAATCAGGATGCAGGTCGCAGGCAAAGCCGGCTGGTTTCACCCGGAAGATTTTTTCGTAATGCGCGATGGCTTCTTCAAAACTGCGCAGCGTTTCGACGTTTTCCAGATCCCCAATATGATGACTGAGAAAGGCGTAGTGGTCTTTGCTCAGGCAGAAAGCATTTTTGAGCTCGGCGCCCACCGCCAGAAGCATGGGAGCTGTGGATGGCAACCCGATAGGTTGCGGGGCGAAACCGCGCGCGCGGCGAACCGGGTAAGCCTCTCCCCTGAATTCGGAGAGCACAGAATCATCGATGCGCATATGGATATCGCGATCGTTCATCAAAAAGCCATCTGCGATCTCTGACAATCTGGCGAGCGCATCATCGTTCGTGTAGGCGATGGGTTCTTCAGAAAGGTTCGCGCTTGTCATTACCAACACATCAGGAAAACCCTCGCATGGCTCTAATAAAAGGAGGTGCAGAGGAGTGTATGGCAACATCATGCCGGTGCAACGGTTACCGGGAGCGACCATTGCCGAGATTTCACTCCGGGGATGCCTGCTCGCCAAAACGATGGGTCTTTCTTTGGATTCCAACAGCGCCAATTCTGCGCTGGAAAACACCGCGTGCTTTCCAGCGGTTTTCACGTCAAAGACCATTACCGCAAACGGCTTGTCGGTGCGTCGTTTTCTCTCGCGCAAGGTTTGCACTGCCTCAGTATTTGAGGCATCACAGGCAAGGTGGAAGCCGCCCAGACCTTTGATGGCAAGGATCTTTCCATCCTTCAACATCTGACGCGCCTGCTGAAGCGCTGATTCGCGGGTGGCGATCTTTTTCTCATCGACCTCCAGCCAGATGTGCGGTCCGCAATTTGGGCACGCCACCGGCTGCGCATGAAAGCGGCGATTAGCCGGATCGTCATATTCGCCCTTGCAAAAGTTGCACAATGGGAAAGAAGCCATGGTGGTGGCTGGGCGGTCGTACGGGATATCTTTGATTATCGAAAAACGTGGTCCGCAATTCGTGCAGTTGATGAAAGGATAGCGATAGCGTGGGTCGGCAGGGTCGAACAGTTCACGCTGGCAATCGTCGCAGATCGCCACATCGGGTGAAATGGGAACGAACGCACCCTGAACGGCTTCGCTTTCGATGATCTGGAATAGGGAATAGCCATTTGAGGGAATGCCGCTGCTGGTAATTGTATCAATATGCGCCAGCGGAGGGGGAGAGGAAGCAATGTTCTGGATGAAGGCATCGATCACCCGGTCTTCTCCATCCACCTGAATGATCACCCCAGCGGAGGTGTTCTTGACCCAGCCTTTCAATTGGTACTGGTGCGCTAAATTGAAAACAAATGGTCTGAAGCCGACCCCCTGTACGATTCCTTTGATCTCAATTTTTCTGCCAGCCATCTCGAACACTTACTGTACTTCTTTGATTCTGTCTTTCAACCAGGCTGTCCAATCCGCGAACCCTTCCCCCGTTTTGGCAGACACTTCGAAAAAATGAACATCCGGATTCAAAGCGGCAATGCCGTCTTTAAAGTACGGAAGGTTAAAGTCGACATAGGGTTTCAGGTCAATCTTATTGAGTAGCAGTGCCTGAATTCCGCGATAGATATTCGGGTATTTGTAGGGTTTATCATCGCCTTCCGGAATGCTGGCGATGACCACGTTCATGTCTGTGCCCAATTTCCAGGCAGCCGGACAGATCAGATTGCCAACGTTCTCAACCAGGATGAAGTCAAGGGTGTCCAGATCGAGGGCTTGAATGCCTTTGCGCACCAGATTGGCGTTCAAATGGCAGTCACCCCCGGTATTGATTTGAACAGCGGGTATGCCGATGCCAGACACTTTTTCGGCGTCAATGGTGACTGGGGCTGTATCTCCTTCAAGCACGGCGCAATGAATTTCAGGTGAAAGTTCCTGCAGGGTGCGCAGGATCACGCTGGTTTTTCCTGCACCGGGGGAAGCCATGATATTAACCGAGAAAATGTGCTTGGAGTGCAGCAGTTCGTTAGTCTGTTCTGCGATCTGATCATTAACGTTCAGGATATCCTGGACGATCTCAATACGTTTGGTTGGCATACTTCTCCTTCTTTCATTTTTCTATTTCAATGCTTGTTAGAATGAACTCATCTCCGCCTGTGATCTTGATGTTCATACCGCTGCACGCAGGGCAGGGAATGAGATCGTGGTCGAGCTCATATTCCTTTCCACAATCCTTACAAATGAGACTGGCGGGAGTGATTTTGAAGTGCAGGACCGCCCCTGCACAAACTGTATTCTTGCTGATCTCATCCCAGTAGAACTGCACCGATTCATCAACGATACCGGATAGTCTGCCAATCTCCAGAAAGATCTCTGTGACTTTATCGGCTTGTTCCTGTTCTGCGATCTGCTCTGCTTTGCGCAGTATTTCTTCCGTGACGGCTAGTTCATGCATACTGGCATTATAATCGAAACCGCATATTTATGTAGATATTTATGGTAAAAATAATAAAAAATATAGCCTAATTCCCGTTGATCATTTCAAGAATGATCGTCAACGCCTGGTCAGCCAACAATCTCGTTTCAGGGGAAAGATCTCGCGAAAAATCAAAGGAATATCCGCGCACGGTGATGAGTGTGGCGGCGGGCGCATGCTGGTAGAGTCTCTCAGCCAGTTCCAGGCAACTGGCGGGGGTAAGGTGGTGGGTGAAGGGAGAATTTGTGTATCCTGGCGTTATCTTTTTTACCAAAATCGGCTCAGGGATTTCCGCAGTATGCGCATCCAGAAAAATTGCCTGCTCATAGTTCGCTAACTCTTGCGCTATTTCAGGAACGAGTTGCAGGTTGTACCACAGGTCAACCTGCGGAGCAAGAGCCAGGATGCCGGCTTCCTGAAATTCGATGAGATCATCATCCTTGGTACTGCATTTCTGGACGAGCTCATTCAGCAGATGATAAGCCACGCCGTCATCACCGCGATCTGGATTGCCATATCCCAGAATGATAAATTTTTTTCTCATCATTCCATTCTAACCCCTACAAGAAAGAACGGTGCCGCAAACCCATATCCTGTGCAGCACCGTCCTTGAACAAGCAAGCTCAACCTGTTGATCAGCCTCGTTTCACCACATTCAAAAGATTGCCCTGCAGGTCACGAACTTCCACGATCATCGGCATTTCTCCCACAGCGTGGGTGGAGCAGCTTAAGCATGGATCGTGAGCGCGGACGGCGGCTTCCACTCTGTTCAACATACCTTCGGTGATGTCAGGTCCTTGGACATAACGTTTGGCAACGCTATCCACCGCCTCGCACATCGCCCAATTGTTGTTGCCGGTGGCAACGATCAGATTGACCTTCTCCATTTGGCCATTCTTATCAACCCAGTAATGATGGAAAAGCGTCCCGCGAGGTGCTTCGATCACCCCGATCCCTTCACCCTGATAATTTTGACGGGTGTTGAGGATATCCTGGGAGAGGATATCGGGATCGTCAAGCAGCACACCTACCTTTTCAACCGCAAAGAGCGTTTCGATCAGGCGGGCATAATGGAAGTAAAGCGTGTTCTCAATCGGTTTGCCATCATTGATCTTGTGGTATTCTACAAATTCCTGCTGCGCCAGAGGGGTATCAATCTTTTCACAGGTGTTCAACCTGCCCAACGGACCAACGCGATACACACCGGCCGGGTAACCCATCTTGCGATAATAGGGGAATTTCAGGTAAGACCAGTCTTCTACGTGCTCGGCGATGTTTTCGAGATAATGAGAAGCCGGGAATAATTCCAGTTGTTTTCCGCTTTTATCCACCAGGCGGATATTACCGTCGTACAATTCCAGACCGTTCTCTGGAGTGACCAGACCCATATAACCAGATTGGAAGACCGCAAACTCAGCGATCTCATCAGCATGTTGGGCAGCCCAGCCTTTGAACAAATCCAGCCCGGTTTTAGTAGTGGCGATGGCGGTTGTTAACCCTGCCAGAATGCTATCGCGTTCCTGCCCGGTCAGCGCTTTGTTCACGCCCCCTGGCACGGCAAAGGTGGGGTGGATCTTGCGACCGCCAACGGTCTTAATGATCTCCTGACCGTACTTGCGCAGATTGACCGCCTGCAATGCCAGCGCTGGATTGGCTTGAATGATCCCGACCACATTACGAATCGCAGGGTCAGCATCCCAACCGAGCAGCAGGTCAGGACCGGCTAATTCAAAGAAGTGCATGCCATGGCTCTGAATGACCTGACCCATGTGCATCAGTTCACGCAACAGCGAGGCGGGGCGGGGTGGTTCCACGCCCAAGGCAGCATCCGCTGCTTTGGCTGATGCCAGGTGATGGCTTACGGGACAGATACCGCAAATGCGGGGCGTGATGAGCGGCATTTCAAAAACCATGCGCCCTTCACAGAACTTTTCGAAGCCACGGAACTCGTTAATGTGCAGATAGGCATGTTCCACACTGCCATCCTCTTTGATATTAATGGTGATCTTGGCGTGCCCTTCAATCCTGGTGACCGGTTCTATAGTAATTTTTTGTGTCATTTCTCTCTTGCCTCTCTGCTAGTTCCACATCAACGTATCGTTCTTTAGCTCAGGTATGCGCCCCTGCGCCAGTTCGCTCAAGGCGTAAAAGATGATATCGGCATCAGGTGGACAACCAGGAATATAGATATCGACGGGTACGACCTCATGAATGGCACGCACGCGGGTCATTGTGGCTAATTCCGGGCTGCTGGGGATGAGCCCATTGGAATCTGTGCTTTCCGTTTCCACATACGCGCGTTTCAATGACTCTTCGATAGTGAAGAAATTGCGCATGGCTGGCACGCCGCCAAACACCGCGCAATCACCCAACGCAATCAAAATCTTTGAACGCTGGCGCATCATTTTCGCGACCTCTTCGTTGAACGTGTTATTAATTCCACCTTCCAGGATGCCGACATCCACACCATCGGCATCGGGATGTTTCAGATCGGTGATAGGAGTGGAGCGCAGGTCAACCAATTCGACCAGTTTGACGATCCGCTCATCGATATCCAAAAAGGACATGTGGCAGCCAGCACATCCGCACAGCCAATCACTTGCAACTTTGGGTTTAGCCATAATCAAATTCTCCTAAAAAACCAATTTCATTTATTGGATAATCGCTTTCCAGTCTTCTGAGACTTTCAGCCCAAGCTTATCTGCGACATTCTTCAAGATGCCTGTGTTGCAAGCCACGCCTTCGGGAGCTTTTAATGCCGCTTTTGTGGAAGCGAGTTTTCCATCCAGATTTATATAGTGACCTTCCTGTTCGAGCCAGGTGAACGAAGGCAACACCACATCTGCTTTTGCGGTAAGCGATGAATTGTAGCTACCCTGAACCACCACAAAAGGAACGTTTTCCAGACTCTTCATGAAGGTTTGGGAGACTTCTTCGTCACCCAGCACGACATAAGCCGCTTCCACGCCGTTCAAGTCGGCGTTTCCGACCAGATCCAGCATGGCGGCTGCTTTGCCATTGGCACCATCGTAGGTATTCAGCAGTTTGGCGTGATATTTCTTTGCCATTGCGACCAACATGTCCTTGCACTCGTCGCATTCCGCAACGTGCCCGCCGAAGATGATAACCGTATTCTCAGATGCTTTAAGAATTTCAACCGCCTTGGCATGGCTTTCAATGCTCTTGACGCTTTCGCAAAGCTCGTCATTCTTGATTGCAAGATGGGCAAAGTGGTCCAATCCGTCTTCGCCTTTCCCTACGGTGATCAGTTTGCTGCCGGTGGGTAAATTGCGTTTTACGAAGAAGCTGATCACCTGATGGTCTTTGGTGATGTCTTCGCCGATTACGAAAGCGCAGCTGGCGTTCTTGATGTCATCATAGCTGGCTGCCAGGGTCGATTCTGCCGCCAGGTTGGCAGCCCGCTTACTGTTGCCATTCACGATGGTGGTCGTCTTGGCTTCCAGCCCATCTTTGAAGAGCTGTTTAAAGAAGGACATGGATTCAATCGGCAAGCGGGTGGAAATGAAACCAGCTACCGCTTTCTTCTCACCCAACTTGGTCGCAAGCGCCTGATACGCTTCATCCCAGGTGGCGGCTTTCAAACTACCGTTTTTGCGCACGAGCGGTGTTAGCACCCGTTCGCGCGTCTCTTCCATAGGTTTGAACCTGCCAATTTCGCAGAGCAGACCGTTGTTTGCTTCTGCTTCCCAATCCCCTTCGATGCGGACCAGGCGGTTATCACGGGTCAGCACGTTCAATCCACAGCCAACGCTGCAGCCAACGCAGGTGGTCTGGACTTGTTCCACTTCGGTTTCCTTGCCCTGATAAGCGCTCCAGCGGTCAATCATGGCACCGGTTGGGCAGACCTGAACGCAGGTACCACAGCCAATGCAGGTGCTTTCGCCGAGCGGTGTGCCGAGGTCAGCGATCAGTTTGCTGTTGGCGCCACGTTCTTCGATGCCCAGGGTAAAATTGCCAACCAGCTCACCGCAGGCTCGCACGCAGCGTCGGCAAAGGATGCAGCGGTTGTGCTCGATAATAATGAACGGATGCGAAGCATCCACCGGGTAAGGCTGCCAGTTAGGCTGCAGAGGCCAATGGGTCATGCCTTCAGCATAAGCAGCATTTTGCAGTTCACAATCACCGCCGCTGACCTGGCAGTAGGGGCAGAAATGGTTGCGCTCACTGAAGATCATGGAGAGCACGAACTTTCTCGCTTCGCGGATCTTGGGTGTATCGGTGTGAACGACCATGTTATCTGCAACAGGCATAGTGCAGGAGGGTTGCAATGTGCGGGCTCCTTCCACTTCAACCAGGCATAAGCGGCATCCGCCATAGGGCGTAAGTTCGGGATGGTTGCAAAGAGTTGGAATTTCAACACCCGCCTTGCGCGCCGCATTCAATACAGTCGTCCCAGCCAGGACTTCTACCTTCTTCTCATCAATTGTTACTGTAACCATATTGAACCTTTCCATTCGTTATTTCTATAGATTGGATTGCCCGCTCATTGCGCAAACACCGGCGGGGCAAACTTTCAATTTAATGTGTGCTTCCACTTCAGCGCGGAAGTAGCTGATAATGTCTTTTAATGGCGCACCGGCGGTTTGCCCGAGCCCGCAATTTGACATTTCATATAAATTCTTGCTGATTAATTGCAATGTTCCTACATCCTGTAAAACACCCAACCCTTCGGAGATATGATCCAAAGTTTGCAAAGCGCGGGCGTTTCCAATGCGGCAGGGATTGCACTTGCCGCAGCTTTCAAACTTGAAGAATTGCAGGAGGACCTTTGCCAGATCAACAACGCAGGTCTCTTCACTGCAGATGAGCAAAGCGCCGGAGCCAAGCGAGACCCCCGCTTTCGCATAGGAATCATAATCCATGGGCGTGTCTTGCAGGCTGGCAGGGATGATGGAACCGCTTGACCCACCGGTCTGGGCGAGTTTGAAGGTGGCTCCATTTTTCATTCCCTTGGCGTAGATTGAAATGACCTCGCGCAGGGTGATTCCCATAGAGACTTCCACCAAGCCGGTTTTGTTCACATTACCCAGGATGGTATATACCTTTGTGCCGGAGCTTGAAGAAGTCCCAAAAGACTTGAACCAATCTGCGCCGTGCCTGATAATGGCAGGGATATTGGCAAGCGTTTCAACGTTGTTGATCAAGGTGGGCTTTCCCCATAGCCCTTCCGTGGTGGGATAGGGTGGGCGCGGGCGAGGTTCGCCGCGCTTTCCTTCGATCGATTCCAGCAACGCGGTTTCCTCCCCGCAAACATAGGCACCGGCTCCGGCGTGCACATGCAGATTGAACGAATGACCGGAACCGAAAATATTTTCTCCCAACATGCCATATTCTTTGGCTTGGTGGATGGCAGTTTTCAGGCGCATTTGAGCCAGGTCGTATTCACCGCGCACGTAAATATACCCTTCATCCGCTCCAACGGCATAAGCGGCAATGATCATGGCTTCGATAATGGAATGCGGGTCACCTTCAAGGATCAACCGGTCTTTGAAAGTACCCGGTTCACTTTCATCGGCATTGCAAACCACATATTTCTTATCACTCTTTGCGGCAGCGACGAAACCCCACTTCATGCCGGTGGGAAAACCCGCACCGCCACGACCGCGCAAGCCGGAATTCTTTACGATTGCGATCACGTCTTCAGGTTTCATCTCTGAAAGTGTTTTTCCCAGAGCTTGATACCCTTCGTGAATGATGTAATCATCGATGGATTCGGGATCGATCAATCCCGCGCGTTCCAGCACGATGCGCTGTTCAGCCGGCAAGGAGCCTTCTCGTGCTGAAAGCCAGGCGATGGGACCCGAGAGGGCTTTTTTGGGTGCCTGCAAGCGGGTTGCAATGCGACCCTTGTAGAGGTGTTCTTCCACCAAGAAAGGCACATCTTCCACCTTTATCGGCCCATAAGCAACTGCTTCGGGATACACAATCACAACAGGAGAAATATCGGTTCGACTGATATCGGATGCCATTGCAATGGAAATTTCGTCTTCCAATTGATACTTTTTCACTTCTTCCTTAACGCAATCAAAGATTTCTTGCGCTCCCTGAAGCATGCTGTGGGGGTCGTTAGAAATCAACACCATCGATCGATAAGTTTTCATGATGCCATCTCCTATTCATACCGTCCCAAGATCTCAGGCACTTTTTCGACAGTCAAATTGCCATAAACTTCCCCGTCGATCACCATTACCGGACCTACCGCACAAAGACCCAGGCAGCTCGTTGTGAGAAGGGACCATTTTCCGTCGGAGCTGGTTTCTCCAGCATCGAGATCGGTTGCCTCTTTCAGGGCTGCCCATACTTCTCTCCCTCCCGCGACATGGCAGGGGGCGTTTTCACAGAATTTGATCACATGCCTGCCCAGGGGTTTGGTGGAGAGCATGTGGTAGAAACTGGCAACGGATTTCACGATGCTTTTTGGTACCTTCAACTCTTCGCTGATCAGTTCCAGCGCTTTCTGGGGGAGGAAGCCCAATTCCCGATTCACTTTTGATAAGATCGGGATGAGTTCCTCTTCTTTCCTCTCATAGAGTTCCAGCGCATTCTGAACTGATTCGGTCATATCGGCAATCTCAATCTGACCTGTCATAAAGAACCTCCTGTTGTACTGTATTATGTCACTACGACCGCCTCGTAGTTGCAGACCTGTTTACAAATACCACAACGGATGCAAATATCTGGATCAATGACATGCGTTTGTTTGGGAGAGCCGCTAATTGCATTCACCGGGCAATTCCTTGCGCACATGGTGCAACCGACGCAATTTTCAGCGTCGATCTCATAATGAATGAGTGCTTTGCAGGTTTTTGCCGGACATTTCTTATCGTAGATATGAGCTTCATATTCGTTACGGAAATGCTTCAATGTGCTGACAATAGGATTTGCAGCGCCTTTGCCGAGACCGCACAGGCTGTTCTCGATGGTCTGGCTGCATAACATCTCCAGCATTTCGATATCGCCGTCTTTTCCTTTCCCTTCGCAAATTCGAGTCAGGATTTCGAGGATGCGTTTGGTTCCAACACGGCATGGCACACATTTGCCACAGCTTTCCGCTTGGGTGAATTCCATGAAGAAGCGGGCGATATCCACCATGCAGGTATCTTCGTCCATGACCACCATGCCGCCAGAGCCCATTATGGAACCAGCCGAGGTGAGAGATTCATAATCAACCGGCAGATCCAGGAAAGGCGCAGGCAAACAACCGCCCATAGGACCGCCTGTCTGGATGGCTTTGAACCCTTTGTCATCCTTGATGCCGCCACCGACGTCATAAACGATCTCGCGCAAGGTGATGCCGAAAGGCACTTCGATCAAACCGGTTTGCTTCACATCACCAGCCAAGGCAAATGTTTTGGTGCCTTTGCTTTTTTCTGTTCCCATGGATGCGAACCATTCTGCGCCGCGGAAGATGATCTGCGGAATGTTGGCATAGGTTTCAACATTATTGATGTTGGTCGGTTTACCGAAGACACCCTGGGTTGCCGGGAAGGGGGGTTTGGGGTATGGCTCGCCGCGTTTTCCTTCGATGGAACTGATCAAGGCGGTCTCTTCACCGCACACGAACGCGCCGGCACCTTTACGAACTTCCATGTCGAAGCAGAAATCGGTCCCAAAGATGTTGTTTCCCAACAAGCCATAATTGCGGGCTTGTTCAATGGCAATATTCAACGTTTCTACTGCGATCGGGTATTCGGCACGGCAATACACGAAGCCCTGAGTGGCTCCAATAGTATAAGCAGCGATGACCATCCCTTCGATGACGGAATGGGGATCGCTTTCGAGTACCGAGCGGTTCATGAACGCGCCGGGGTCGCCTTCATCGGCGTTGCAGATTAAATATTTGGGTGAGCCGGTGGCTTTCTTGGTCAGATCCCATTTCAACCAGGCGGGGAATCCGGCGCCACCACGACCCCGTAACCCGGAAGTTTTGATGATCGCCAACACATCATCGGGCGTGTACTCAGATAACACTTTTGCCAACGCTGAATAACCATCTTCAGCGATATAGTCTTCAATATTTTCGGGGTTGATCTTGCCACAATTGCGCAATACCACGCGCACTTCTTTGGGCGTGGGTGCCCTCAATTCCTGCGCTTTTTCTTTGGGCGCAGGAGCCAGAAACTTCTCAACAACTCTGCCTTTTAAGAACTGTTCTTCGACCAGGAAAGGGATATCTGCTGCGGTTAAGCCAATGTAATGATAGCCCTCCGGGTAGACCATGATCTCGGGTCCCTGTTTGCCATTTCCGATGCGAGGGGTATCAATGACTTTGACCTCATCTGTCAAATTATGTTTTCCGATCTCTTTCAGCAGTGTTTCTTTTACCTCTGAACCACCCTGATTGAGGATGGTGGGATCAGTGCTGAAGAGAACATGCGAACGAAAATAAGCCATAGTAAAAAACGTTTTCCTCCAATCAAAAAAACTAAAGATTAACGACGAAATCTTTGACGATCTTACCTTCAGCTACATGCTCTTTAAGGATCCGTTTCGCCACGTCGGGATTGACCTTTCCATACGTGACCTTTTCTTCGCCTCCTCGCTCAACCTGCAGGATGGGCTCCTGTTCGCAGAGACCGATGCAGCCGGTTTGCGTTACCAGGATGCCTTCCATTTTTTCAGATTCAATGTAATCAAGGACGGCTTTCATGGTTTCGCGCGCTCCGGCGGCGATGCCGCAGGTTCCCATGCCGACAATCACATGGGCTTTTCCGGTAACGCTTGCTTTGGAGCGCTTTTCAAGAGCTTCTTCACGAACTCTCTTCAGATCGTCAAGACTTTTAATTTTGTTCATGGCATCTCCTGTTTATGAACATTTTGGATTTTTTGAATTCCACCATTAATCTCATGCTTTAGATACTTTAATACGCTTGGATCCGAATAGGGAACCCCTCCTAACGCTTGCTGAATGGGCTCGCTATCCAGAAAGAATTCCTCTCCATCCATTGTATACTTGAATTTCCAATATACATCAGGATAACCCACCAGGAGATCGAGAAATGTAGTTTGGATGGACCCCATAGGCATGCGATCGATATGATCGCGCTGGAAGGTGGCTTCTACGCGGGTCCCTGTACCTGGGGTGGATGTAATCAAGAAATGCCCATTGCACGCTTCCGCAACTTCCTTTAAAAAAGGAATGCCCAAGCCTACTTTGCGCGTTGTGCGCGTGGTTATAAAAGGATCTGTTACCCGGACAAGCATTTCCGCATCCATGCCTTTTCCATCGTCTGTAATGATTATGGTGAGTAAATTCTTTTGGCTGTCTTCTTCCACTTCAATGGATATTGTTTTGGCTTTTGCTGAAACACTGTTCTCAGCAATATCCAATATATGAAGTGAAAGTTCTTTCATCGCTCACTCCACTGACGCTGTCTTTTCTTCGACCGTAATTGTTCTCAGCAGCTTTGCAATAGTGCTTGGTTTGACGCGCCCGTGTATTTCATCGTCGATTACCACCACCGGTGCCTGGCTGCAGGCGCCAACGCAGCGGCATTCTTCCACCGTGATGGTCCAATCGGCGTTGGTTTCGCCGGGACCGATGCCGATAAGCTGTTTGACCTTTTCGATAATCTGTTCGGCGCCACCCACATAACAGGCAGTGCCCAGGCAGATCTTGATGGTGTGCTTTCCGCGCGGTTGGGTGGTAAAGAAGGAGTAGAAAGAAATGACACCGTGAATCTTGCTGACCGGTGTACGCAAATAATTTGCCACATATTGTTGTAAATCTTCTGATACGAAGCCGACAGCGTTCTGCAATTCGTTCAATATCACCATGACGCTGCCCGGCTTATCTTTGTTCTTCTCGAGAATCGCATCGATCTCGGCTTTAGCTTTTTCGTCATTCAGGGGGTTGAATAATACGGGGTTCGTTTTTTCAGTTTCCATCATTCTCACCGATCTATTTTTTCTTAAACCAAGTGATTTTATCATGTTTGTGATGGTATTTCTATGGAACGATCATAACGGAAAAAGTGTGAATAAAAGAAGGGAAAGGATCAGGCTAAAAATGCAACTTTTCGCCCATCCGCGCCTTGAAGAGCCAATTTAAGCTCGCGGATGGTCGGTTTTTCGATAGAAACAAGGTTGGCTCCCAGGTATTCATCCGGATGATGAACGTCTCCCCCCTGAAGCAGTGAGAAATTCTTCAACTGCGGGTATTGCTGCACGGCTTGCGAGGGTGTGATATGGCGCGATATCTCCAACGCGGTCAGAGGGATATCTGTGGGAACCAGCCCCAGCACTGGCAATAACCCAAATTTCATCCGATCGACATGGGCTGGGATGAGCAAACCAGCCAGGTCAGCTACGGCTTGATAAGCTTCTTTGAGCGAAAGACCACAGGAAACGATCAAGAGTTGTTCTTCACTGCGGATGTAATCACCGCTCGCATCGACCACAAATTGTTCGCCAAAGAAGTCAGGGTTATTTTTGATGGCGGGCAAATGCGCATCAACAAGTTTTTGAAACGCCTGGCTTTGTTCTAACGTGTCAAAGAGGCAAAGCGAGTGCACTTCTTCTTTTGTCTGCAACTCCATGCCGGGCAGTACGACCAAGCCGGTGCCGCTGGCTGCTTTTTGTACCGCTTCGATATTCGCCGTATGGTTGTGATCGGTGATTGCGATCAGATCAATCCCGTGCCGTAGCGCTTCTGATACGATGATAGGAGGGATCATCTCTACCGCAGCGCACGGTGAAAGCACGCTATGAATATGAAGTTCGGCTCGATATGTTTTCAATGTGATCTATTTAAAAAGCATAAAAAACATCCGCGATTCAATCGCGGATGCCCATTTCCCATAATTTTCCGACCACATGAAAGGAATTGTGTGGGGTGGAAAGCAGGGTCACGCCCTCCTCTTTAGCTTTTTGAATGGTCTCATCATCCGGCTTGGCGCCTTCGGTGATGATGACCGCAGCTACATCCAGCAAACAAGCCACAGCAACGATATTATTGTGCGACTGGAGCGTGACCCAAATGCTTTGATTCTTTGCTCCGGTCATTACGCAGCTCAGCATGTCGGAAATGTAGCCGCTGGTGGGAGTGATGGTGGATGCTTCTTCGGGAGCGGTTAGAACTTCGAGATCCAGAGATTGTATGATCTGCTCAAGTGTCATGTGTTACTCCTTTTCTGTTTGATACCCTTCGCCAACTGATTCATCTTCCTTGAGAAAAACCTTCATGGTTAACTGGGTGCCTTTTCCCAATTCCGATTCCAATTTCATCTCATCCACGCAGCGCGAAATATTGTACAAACCCATGCCAGCCCCAAAGCCTAATTCGCGTATCTCTTCAGAAGCGGTAGAATAGCCCGGTTTTATGGCTTCAGCGGTATCGGCGATGCCCGGACCATCGTCCCAGGCGTAAATGCTGATCTGGTGGGGTTCGATCTCGACATGAATAGAACCACCATGGTGGGTATGGATGATGAGGTTCATTTCTGCCTCATACACCGCAATGCCGACCCGACGCGCCAACTGAGGGTTGGCTCCCAGGCGGAGCAAGGCTTTCTTTATATTGCTGGAGGCTGCGCCGCCGTGCAGAAAATCATAGTGCTTGATCACATAGCGCAAGATCAAACTGGTGCGGTCCGATTCGATATCTTCGAACAGATGCGATGCGCGATATCGGCGCACTTCTTCCTCATGATAATCATGTTCTAACGCTTTGAGAAAGCCATAGGTGATATCACCCTTTGTGATAATGCCGATCAGTTTCTTATTCTCATCCAAAACCGGCAAGCGACCGAGCCCGGTGCGGGTGAAGGTTTTCAATGCTTCGATCAGAAAATCGAAGGAATTCAGGGTGATGAGTTCCGTCGACATGTACTTGCTGACCGAAAAGGAAAGCTCTCCATTGATTAAGCACTTGATGAGATCTTCTGTGCTGACCAGACCAACCAGGTCTTCATTTTTGGTTATCAGAACTCCAGAGATATGCTTTTCGCGCATCACGTCTGCAACGACCTGCATACTCGCATCCGGCGGGATGGTGATGAGTGTCTTGGTCATCACTTCTTCGATGCGAATGATGTATGCCAATTCCTCCACCCGGGTGATGCTTCCGGCAAGCTGATCGGTGATCACTTTTCCTTTGAAGCGGGGAGGCTGGTCGCTGAAATTTAAATCTCTCATGGAGGTTTTATTCTTTAGCTGCGTTCTCCAGGCTTGGCAAGCCCATCTGGTACAGGCGACCTGATAATTCATACATGCCAAGCGGAGAACTGATCAACGGGATCGGCACCTCTTCGGCAAGTTGAATAGTCTCTTCGGGGGGGATCTTGCCGCGCACGAAAACGATGGCTGCCACGTCGGACATTTGCGCTGTGCGCACCACCTGTGGATTGACCAGACCGGTCAACAAGACCGCATGGGGTTGAATATAAGCCAGCACGTCGCTCATCAGATCGGCGCTGCAGCCGCCATTGATGATCTCATCAGGGTCCAAACTGCTTTCCTTGGTGAGCAGCTTGCCCTGGGTTTGGTTAATTAATTCTGATATTTTCATAAATCTCACAGTATCATAGGTTCAGCGTAATTATATGTTAAAATCCTTGGCATAAGTCATTGATGCAGGTAAAAAATGAAAAACATCATCCCTTCTGTCAAAGGCACACGCGAATTCTACCCTGAAGATATGGTTTTGCGCCAGTGGCTGTACAAGCTGATCCGCGAGGTTTCGGAATCATTCGGGTATCAGGAATATGACGGTCCGTTTCTGGAGACATTGGAATTGTATGCTGCCAAATCGGGCGAAGAATTGGTTAAAGAACAATCCTTTGTTTTTCAAGATAGAGGAGGGAATGAGATCACCCTGCGACCTGAATTGACCTTGAGCCTGGCGCGCATGGTGGCACAGCGCCAAAACGCGCTGGCATTTCCGCTGCGCTGGTGGTCTTTTGGACCGTTTTGGCGTTATGAAAAACCGCAAAAAGGGCGGGCGCGTGAATTCTTTCAGTGGAACGCCGACCTGATTGGGGTGGATTCGACCCAGGCGGATGCGGAAGTGATCGCACTGTGTGCAGCTTTTTTCAAGAAAGCTGGCTTGACAAACACTGAAGTGCGTATCTACATCAATGACCGGCGGCTCATGGAAAGTGAATTGATAAAGCTTGGCTTTCCGTTGGAACAGCATAAGCTGATCTTCAAACTCATCGACCGCAAGGATAAACTAACGGAGCGCGATTGGGATGCCTATGTGCTGGAAGCCGGCTTATCCAGTGCACAACTGGAGGCTTTGCGAAAATTGATCAATAATCAGGAGTTGTGGCATGCGTCTGAGACGCTCACGACCGTTTTCAACATCCTTGGGTTGTATGGGTTGAGCGATTATGTCGGTTATGATCCGCGCATCATTCGTGGATTGGATTACTACACGGGAGTGGTTTTTGAGGCGAAAGACCTGGGTGAAAATCACCGCGCTATCCTGGGCGGCGGGCATTACGCCAACCTGGTGGCGGATGTGGGCGGAGAAAGCCTGCCCGGGGTGGGGTTTGCAATGGGCGATGTGGTTTTTCCACTGGTATTGGAAAGTCATGGAAAATTACCCCAATTGACGACCATGCCCGCCAGTATCCTGGTTACAGTTTTTGATGAAACTAGTTTGCCCACTTCAATCGCGTTGTGCAATCGCTTGCGGGCGATTGACATCCCGGTGGTGGTCTATCCGGAGGTTGATAAACTGGGCAAACAATTCAAGTACGCTGATCGCTGCGGCTTTCGGGGGGCGCTGGTTGTTGGTCCGGACGAGTTGCAAAAAGGGGAGGTGGTGCTGAAAGATCTCGCTTCGCGCGAGCAGGTTGCCTTCTCCAACGACGCACTGGAAAAGAAGATTGTGGAATGGCTTGCTGCTAAAAATGGCTCATGATACAATCGAGCACACGTGGTGGCTGTAGCTCAATGGCAGAGCACTTGACTGTGGATCAAGTGGTTGTGGGTTCAACCCCCATCAGCCACCCTGATGGGTAGGACTTTTCTCAGCAAAAGTCCTACTTTTTTGTATCGGGGATCGTCTTTCGCTACACGTATTGCCCTATTATATTCATACATCTTATTTTTATTTTCTTCAGCCTAAACGGCATATCTATCCAATTTGTTCCATAAATAGCGCGCTCTGTTCGTTATATTCCATTGCTTGAAAACGACCCACGAAAATGTAAAAACCTCTTGACATTTCAACAATAGCAGGGTATGATGAAATGTAAAGAACATTATACATTCTGTGAGGAGGTAGATGATGCAGAGAAAGAAATGGAAAGCGGACGAGATGGAGATGGCCATTAATTTCAGATCAATCCGTGTTGCGTACGTTTTTTCTATCGGTACGCTTTTAGGCTATTGCGTGTATGATTTTGCTCTCCACAAAGAGCTCCCGTTTGTCCCTTTTATCGTGGTCTGCGGACAGTTGTTTTTGTTTTATTTCTCAAAGCTTTGGTTGACAAAAAAAATGACAAAAGGCAATCAGGATGAAGAATGAGGTCAAACGTTTACGCAAGGAGAAGGGTCTTCGTCAGGAAGATGTGGCTAATCTGGTAGGGGTTACCCGGCAAACGATCATTGCCGTTGAAAATGACAAATATAATCCCACCTTAGAACTGGCGATGAGACTGGCTCATTTGCTAGGTGTGACTGTGGAAGACATCTTTTTCCTTGACGATGACCAGTAGTATCTGCTGAACCAATACGTTTAGTGCATGGCAACTTTGTGAATCTCTTGTAATAAAAATTGGTTTATTGTAAAATGTTTTCATAAGGCAGTTTACACAGTGAAGTCCAGTGAGAATCTGGCACTGTCGCGCAACGGTATAGTCCGATCCTGTGTAAAAATTCGCAAGGATTTGCTTTAGGCTCGCGCCAAGCCATTCCGCTTTACTATTGAAGAACTTGGCTTTTCGAGCCAAGTTCTTTGTTTTTAGGGCTATGCAAACACCAATGAAAATTACACAAATCAAAAAACGGAATGGCAAAATTATTGCTTTCGAGCAGGAGAAAATTACTGTTGCCATTGGCAAGGCTGGCAAGGAAACGGGCGAGTTCGGTTTTTCTCAAGCCCAAAAACTTTCGCAGCAAGTTATCGAAAAATTACAACAAGCCACAACCGGCATCCCTACAGTGGAACAAGTCCAGGACATTGTCGAGAATATTCTGCTGGATTCCTGTTACAAAAAAACTGCTAAGGCGTATATTTTATATCGCAACCAGCATAAGCAGCTTCGCGATATAGCCAACGCTGTCAATAACGGCTTGATTGACGATTACCTCAACAAATCTGACTGGCAGGTTAGAGAAAACAGCAACATGTCCTATTCCTTGCAGGGTTTACATAACTATATTTCCAGCGAGGTGAGCAAGAACTACTGGTTGCACAAGATCTATCCTGAACCGATCCGCATGGCGCACACTGCAGGCGACTTCCACATCCACGACCTGAACATTCTCTCCGTTTATTGCGTGGGGTGGGATTTGTTCGATTTGTTGCTGGAAGGATTTACGGGAGTGGCCGGAAAAATTTCCAGTAAACCCCCCAAACATTTTCGCTCAGCCCTGGGACAGGTCGTCAACTTTTTCTATACTCTTCAAGGAGAGGCTGCCGGAGCGCAGGCATTTAGCAACTTCGATACCCTTCTTGCCCCCTTTATCCGGCACGACAAGCTTGGTTATAGAGAGGTAAAGCAGGCATTGCAGGAATTTTTGTTCAATGTCAATGTTCCCACTCGTGTTGGGTTTCAGACCCCCTTTACCAATGTCACTCTCGATTTAGCCGTTCCCCAATATTACGCTGACCAACCTGTCGTTATTGGCGGAAAACCCCAAAAGGAAACCTACGGGGAATTCCAGGAAGAGATGGCACTGTTTAATAAAGCTTTTTTGGAGGTCATGGCGGAGGGAGATGCCAGCGGTCGGGTGTTTACCTTTCCCATTCCGACCTATAACATGACAAAGGATTTTGATTGGGATAGTGAGATCTGCAAGTTGCTGTGGCGGGTGACGGGCAAATATGGCCTGCCGTATTTTTCAAATTTCATCAACTCCGCCATGAACCCGGAAGACGCCCGCTCTATGTGCTGCCGGTTGCGCATTGACAACCGTCAATTGGAAAAGCGGGGCGGTGGGCTTTTTGGAGCCAACCCGTTAACAGGGTCCATTGGGGTGGTTACCATTAACCTTCCGCGCATTGGGTATGAGGTGAAGACGCAAGGGCAGTTTTTAGCCAGGCTGAAGGAACTGATGGTCCTGGCAAAGGACAGTTTGGAGATCAAACGGAAGGTATTGGAAAAGTTTACCGAGGCAAATCTCTATCCCTATACCAGGTTTTATTTGAGAGGCATAAAAGCCCGCCACGAATGCTATTGGAAAAATCATTTTTCCACCGTCGGCATCGTTGGAATGAACGAAGCCTCGCTGAACCTGTTCGGAGAAGGTATCGCTACGGATAAAGGCAGGAAGTTTGCGGAAGAGGCGTTGGATTTTATGCGGGATACGCTTCTTACGTTTCAAATGGAAACAGGGAATAACTATAACCTTGAAGCAACGCCGGCTGAAGGGACCTCGTATCGCTTGGCTCTTTGTGATCAAAAACGATTCCGCGATAGCAATTTTGCCAATGGTAAGGGCAAAGAACCTGCCAGTCCTTTCTATACCAACTCTACCCATTTGCCTGTGAATTACACCAACGATCTGTTTGAAGCGCTGGATTTACAAGATGCCTTGCAGACCAGGTATACGGGAGGCACGGTAGTGCATTTGTACCTGGGAGAAAGAATTGAGGATGGCGAGGGTGTCAAGAACCTGGTGAGGAAGGTTTGCAACTCTTATCACCTGCCGTATTTCACTATCTCTCCAACTTTCAGCGTCTGCCCAAACCATGGCTATCTTGCCGGGGAAGTGCATGTTTGCGATCAATGCGGAACGCAGTGTGAAATTTACTCAAGGGTTGTTGGGTATTTGCGACCCATTGATCAGTGGAATGATGGGAAACAGGCAGAGTTTCACATGCGGAAGACCTATGGAGTTTAACCGCGATCGTGATAGTAGGAGGATTTCAGAAGTTTTCGTTGATGGATTACCCTGGTAAAACTTGCGCCATCATTTTTACCAGAGGGTGTAATTTCCGTTGTCGCTACTGCCATAACCCGGAGCTGGTGATTCCTGAACAGTATGCTTCAAGAATTCCATTGAGAACAATCTTTGAATTCCTGGAGACGCGGAGGGGTAAGCTTGATGCGGTGGAGATCACGGGCGGCGAGCCGACCCAGCATGCCGACCTGATCGTTGTGATCAGAAGCATCAAAGATATGGGGTTCCTGGTTAAACTTGATAGCAATGGCAGCAGACCAGAAGTTCTGAAGGAGATTATCAATCAAAAGCTGGTTGACTATCTGGCGATGGACATTAAGGCTCCGCTGGGCAGTTATTCCAGAATCATGGGTTGGCAGGTGCCAGCAAGCGCATTAAGACAGAGCATCCATCTGATCATGAATTCAGGCGTGGACTACGAATTTCGAACAACCCTGATCAAATCCTTGATCAGTAGAAACGATTTGAGAGAGATAGCAAAAACCATCCATGGTGCCAAGAAGTATTTTTTACAAAAGTTTATCCCTCTTAATCTGGTCGATAATCGCTGCGCCCATGAGGTTTCTTACAGCGATAAAGAGTTAAAAGAATTCGCACAAGAACTCATACAGTATGTTGAATTTTGTGGAGTGCGGTAAAATCAATCAGGGAAGGCTTGCACCTGAGAATGTGCCAGGATAAATATAGAAAAGTGGAGGACACATGCCGGTTACTTCTATTTTATTTCTACTCTTCATTGCGGCGATCGCTGTTAGTGCAGTTGGCATCGTAAAGAAAATACAAGTTCTGAAAATAGCGGGGGCAATTTTATTTTTCATAGGGATTTGTGCAACTGCCCTTCTTGTTCTGGCTGTAAGAAATATGTAGACGTGAGGTGATGGCTCACAGGCTATCCTCAGATGGGGGAAGACCGTTTTCACCCTCAAAGATAACGCACCCTTTGAAGGCTGCTTCTTTGATGAAGAGCGCGGGTAGTTGAGCGTGAAATTGCCAGGTGATATCCAGAAGAATTGATGCCGATCGTCCAATTGACTGTGGGCGGGTGAACTTATACAATAACTTGACAGCGCAAATAATAGCGTGTACCATGTTGTAAACATTTGCGCAAACATTTGCGCAAAGACAGGGATTATACACATTTATGGCAAATATCAAGGATGTCGCCAAACTGGCTAACGTGTCCATCACAACCGTTTCCCATATCATCAATCAAACCCGTTATGTGAGCGATGAGCTCACCGACCGCGTGAAGAAAGCGATGGAAGAACTGGATTACCATCCCAATTCGCTGGCGCGCGGTCTGCGCAGCGGAAAGACGAAGACCATCGGGCTGGTCATCCCCGATATTTCCAACCAGTTCTTTGCCGAAATCTCGCGAAAAATCGAAGACAAGGGTTTTGAGCATGGGTATAGCGTCATCTTGTGCAACACCGATGATGATCCACAGAAGGAAAAGGCTTATATTGATGTTCTCTTAGCGAAGAAAGTAGAGGGCATCATCTTTATTTCTACGGTGGTGGAATCGAACAGCCTGGAAAAACCGCTGGAGTTCGGAATCCCTATTGTTGTGGTTGATCGCGATATAAAAGATATCAATTCTGATATCGTGCTGGTTGACAACAGCGTGGGCGGATATGAAGCCACCAAGTATCTGATCGAGCTGGGTCACCGCCGCATCGGTTGCATCGGTGGACCTTCGCCCATCACGCCCAGCGCACAGCGAGTGGCTGGTTACAAGCAGGCGCTGCAAGAAGCGCATATCCCGGTGGATACCGACCTGATCATTTCTGGAGATTTCCGGTATGAGAGCGGCAATAAGGCTATGCGTGCTCTGTTATCGCTGCCGCAGCCACCCACTGCCGTGTTTGCCAGCAATGATATGATGGCTTTGGGCGCTATTCAAGCCGTGAACGATAAGGGAATGAGAATTCCGGATGATATTTCTGTGATTGGCTTTGACAATATCCCATTTTCTCAAACCATATCACCGACCCTGACCACGATGGCACAACCGATCCATGAAATGGCAGGTCTGGTGGTTGACCTGCTCATTGAAAAGATCAAGCTTCAGAGACAGAGGGGCAGGATTGAAGAGTCGAAGCCCACGTATAAACGCACTGTCTTGGAAACAAAACTTGTGAAAAGGAATTCCTGCAGAGAGATAGGAAAAAGATAGCATGAAGAAGATCATCGTTCTGGGAAGCATCAATATGGATCTGGTGGTGGGCGCTGAACGGGCGCCGGAAGGGGGTGAAACCTTATTTGGGTCGAGTTTTCAAACAATCCCGGGTGGCAAAGGTGCCAATCAGGCAGTTGCCACTGCGCGGCTGGGCGGAGAGGTTGCCATGATCGCCAGGGTGGGGGATGACGGATTTGGCGATGAACTGATCACCAAGCTGGTTGAGAATTCGATCGATGTGCAACAGGTGAGACGAGATGCGAACCGTCCCACGGGGGTGGCATTGATTGTTGTAGAAACGTCGGGGCAGAACCGCATCCTGGTGGTTGCCGGGGCAAATGGGCGGGTGAGCAAAGCGGATGTGGATGATGCCGGCGCTTTATTCGATCGCAGTGACTTCATTGTATTGCAGTTGGAAACTCCCTTAGAAACTGTTGCGTACGCCATCAGCGTAGCGAAATCCCACCATGTGCAAACTGTGTTGAACGCGGCTCCGGCACGTCCGCTCCCTGATGATCTGCTCAGACAGGTCGATTATTTGCTTGTCAACGAGTCGGAAGCGGAAGCCATCACGGAAAAGTCGGTCAAGAGCGTAGATTCGGCTTTCGAAGTCGCCAGCGCTCTGCAAAAAAAGGGCGTTGGAAAGGTGATCCTGACGCTGGGTGATAAAGGTGCGGTGGCTGCGGATGGGGAAACTACCTGGCATACCCCGGCGTTCGCGGTGAAAGCCGTGGATACTACGGCTGCCGGCGATGCATTTACCGGCGGTTTGGTGACCGCTCTTCAGCAGGGATTTGCCCTTAAAGATGCTATAATTCGCGCCAGCGCAGCCGGGGCACTGGCTGCCTGTACGTTTGGAGCGCAACCGTCACTGCCGACGTCCGATGAACTGCAAGCTTTTCTGGCTGCGCGAAAGGTGCTATGAGATCCTGGAATAGGGATCATGTTATTTATCAATATTTGTTAGGAGTTAAATTGGCTCGGGTTAGACCACAGTACCTTCTTTATTAATTACCAAATCTCCCCAATGAAATCGTATTCTTGTTCGTTGTGATCGTACTTTTCCTGGCTTTTTAGGATGCAGCAACTTGACATCCCCATTAAAAATGAGTATGATAAGCAAATGATTGCGCAAACATTTGCTTTTTATCGGTTGCATAAAAAACGGAATGGAGGATAAAGAACAAATTATGAAAGCAGATGCACTTTGGATTGTTGAACCCAACAAAATGGAGATTCGTCTTTATGAAGTGGAAGAACCGAAATATGATGAGGTAATGTTCAAGACCATGGCAGGGGGTGTATGCTGCTGGGATTCTTATCTCTACCAGGGAATTAGCGCTCAAAGCCCCATGCCTTACGTGATCGGGCATGAATCGGTGGGGATCATTGAGAAGGTGGGCAGCGGAGTGAAAAATCTCAAACCTGGCGACAAAGTTTTTTGCGCTTCCGGATCCAATCAAATGATGTGCAAGTACGTTACCGTGAAATCCGACTGTGTGGTGAAGCTGGCGGATGATACCTCAGATTGGGTGGCTGCTGTCACTGAACCTACCTGCTGTGTGGTAAACGTCCTCTACAAGACCTTCATCGAGCCCGGTGATCATGTGGTTTTGATTGGGGCAGGGTACATGGGAACGCTGACCCTGCAAGGGTTGACGCGCGGTTCGCAGGCGGGTCGGATCACCGTTTTTGAGATCAGGGAGGACCGACGAGAACTGGCAAAAGCATACCAGCCGGCTGAAATTCTGGACCCCGAAAGCCCAGAGGGAAAAAAGGTGATTGATGAGATCATCGCCAAAGGTGGCGCAGATGTGGTTATTGAATTTAGCGCGGCGAAATCGGGTTTTGAATTAGCCAATCGATTGTTCAAACAGGCAGGAAAACTGGTGATCGGTAGCTGGCATCGAACCCCCATGGAATTCGATGGAACTCGTTGGCATTTGGGAGGCGTAACGGTTCTCAACCTTTCTCCCATGGCAAATGCCCATTACACCGAGATGCTGCCTCGCACCTATGAACTGATCAAACGCGGTGTTTATGAGCCAGGCAAGCTTGTCACGCATGTAGCCAATTACAAGGATTGCAAGGAGGTTTTCCTGCGCGCGATCGATAAAAAAGACGGCTATATGAAAGGTGTCATTCTGTTCAACGATTAGATAGAGCGAAAACTTCCACCATAAAGAATATGGTGGAAGTTTCGATTTGGCTGCAAGTTCGCAACGAATTATGAGCACGTGCGTCATCGTGCATGGCTTTGTTTATTGATAAAAACGAACGGACTTTTAACGGAAACAACATGAAAAAAGAAAAACTCTTGAACCCCGAAATTGTTGCAGCAGTGGCAGCCCTTGGGCACACTGAGTACCTGTGCATTGCCGATTGCGGATTACCCATCCCACAAGGAGTGACTGTAATTGATGTGTCGGTGTGCGCCACAATTCCAAGTTTTCTACAGGTGCTGAAGGCGGTCGAAGGCGAGCTGGTGGTCGAGTCGTACATCATCGCAGACGAGATCAAAGAAGCCAATCCAAACATACTGAAGCAAATGGAAGAGATCCTGGCAGGCAGATCTGCCAAAAAAGTACCCCATGAAGAATTCAAGAAACTTACTTCCAATGCCAAATATATCATTCGAACAGGTGAAACCTCGCCATATGCAAATGTCATTCTGGTGGGTGGGGTTAATTTCTAGTCAGGAAGGAACGAGTCTTTGAGTAATTCATTTCCTCGCACAATGGTCGGCGATGTTTCGATGCCGAGATTGATCATTGGATGCAACTGGGTATCCGGATTCAGCCATCTCAGCGCGGCTGGCGATACGATGATACGCCAGACACATTGCGGTCCTCAATCGGTCAGCTCAATATTTGAGACCTTTCTGAAATACGATATTGATGCGGTGCTTGGTCTTTTTGACGTGGATAAGAACCTGTTGCCAGCGGTGAATCTGGCGCAGGAACGTAGCGGTAAAAAGATGATCATCATTGATGAGCCAATTTTGAATATGGATGATTCACCAGCGGCGCGCCTTGAAGCGAAAAAGAAAATCGATGAATGTGCGCAGCGCGGAGCGACATTCTGCATGCCGCTTCATTCCTGTGTGGAACAATTGGTCAATAAAAATACCATGACCATGGATCGCTTGCCCGATTACCTGTATATGATCCGAGAAGCGGGGATGGTACCGGGTCTTTCTGCCCACATGCCCGAAGTGGTGCAGTACGCTGACCTCAATGAGTATGATGTGGAAACATATATTCAAATCTACAACTGTCTGGGATTTTTGATGCAGGTTGAAATCGAAAGCGTTGCCAAGGTCATCCAAAACGCCAAGAAGCCTGTCATCACGATCAAACCACTTGCTGCGGGTAGAACCACGCCGTTCGTGGGACTCAATTTTGTTTACAACACGATCAGAGAACAGGATATGGTGGCGATCGGGTGTTTTGATGCCAACCAGGCAGATGAAGATATCGAAATCTCGCGCGCAGCCATCGAACGCCGTGCCCCACAAATATCGAATAGAAACAGTCCCCTTGAAACGTCGGTAATCACAGGTGTAATTGAGGATTCATTCAGCGCGGATAGTTCCCTCAAGAAAGGAGGATGATCGAGGAAAAATTCCCTTTACCAGTACAGACAAATTATTAGGTACAAACAAAAAACAGGAGAAGATTGATGAACAAGAAACTATATTTGGTACTCTCTTTCATTCTGGTGGCGACATTCGCGTTAACTGCATGCGCTCCGAAGGAAGCAGCATCCGCTGAAGAGGCAGCTCCAGCCGAAGAAACCTCCAGCAAACCATTAAAAATTGGCTTTTCCCTCCCTACACTCCAGTTTCCTTTCTATGTAAGAATGCATGATTCCTTCGTGGCGGAAGCTGAAGCTCGTGGTTGGGAAGTTGTATTCGTCGATGGGAACCTGGATTCCTTGACCCAGGTGAACGCGACCCTCGATCTGTTAACCCAGGATATCGATGCGTTGGTGATGGCAACCTGGTGGATTGATGCAATGGCTGATGTATTTGATATTGCCGAAAAGAGTGACATCCCCGTGTTCTTGATGGATCACTCTGCAGCCGCAATTCCAGAAGGTTTTACCTATGCTTCGGCAGCGGGCACAGATAACTATGATGCCGGCTATGTTGGTGGTGTGTGGATGTCAGAACGTTTGAAAGCTGAGGACAAATCTAGCGTAAACCTCGTTTTGGTCACCATGACCAGCGAAACAGCCGTTAAACGCTGCGACGGCTTTGTTGCCGGTATGGCTGATAATGGCATCGAAGTTACTGTCTTGAATGAGTACCTTGGTGACACCCGTGCCAACGGCATGCGCTCTATGGAAGATGCATTGATCACTTATCTAGCAGGACAAATTGACCTCGTCTTCGGATACAGTGCACAATCCAGCCTGGGCGCTTATGATGCCATTGTGGCTGCCAACCGCACAGAGATTCAGGTGGTTGGGTTCGATGGCGAAGATGACGAAATCGCTCTGATCGATGCCGGCACGCAATATATTGGCACTGTTGTTCAGTATCCCGATCAAATGGCGATCCTCACAGCACAGTTGGTTGAAAAAGTGGTTATCAATGGTGAAACCATTGAACAAGCCCAACCGGTTGCCGCTGGCGTGTACGACGGCAAATAAGCTGCTGAAAAATTTGAGATTTCAGACTTAATATTGTTTATGCCTGACAGAGCAACTTTTATTGGTAATCCGCTCTGTCAGGCAAAACACTTGAGGGTGTACGGAGGAAGAAGATGCAAGGTGATGAACACATACTGACCCTTAGCAATGTCTGTAAAGAATTTCCGGGTGTCAAGGCATTAAGCAATGTGGATTTTGCCCTACGAAAAGGGGAAGTGCATGCCCTGGTTGGGGAAAATGGGGCAGGAAAATCAACACTGATGAAAATTCTTTCTGGCGCATATACAAAAGACAGCGGAACGATTGTATTCAACGGGAAAGAAGTGGAGATTGCATCTCCCAAGGCGGCGGAGAAGATGGGTATCTCGATCATCTACCAGGAATTGAACCTGATCAACCGCATCAGTGTAGCTGAAAATGTATTCCTGGGTCGAGCGCCAAGGAAGAATGGTGTGATCCAGTGGAACAAAATGTATAAGGATGCAAAGCAATTATTCGATAGCTTCGACATTGAAATGGATGTGTCGAAGTATGCGCGTGATTTCAGTATCGCACAGCAACAGATCATCGAGATCATCAAAGCGGTGAGCATCAACGCAAAAGTGGTGATCATGGATGAACCTACTTCTTCATTGACAGACAATGAGACACAAATATTGTTCAGAATCATCCGAAGCCTGAAGAGCAAAGGCATTTCGATCATTTTCATCACCCACCGATTGGACGAAGTGTTCGAGATTTCAGATCGATTAACCGTTCTGCGCGATGGTTGTTTTATTGGCACGAAAGATATTAAAGATATCAACAAAAGTGAACTGATCAAAATGATGATCGGTCGTGAATTAAAACAGCAATTTCCACAAAGAGATGTCCAGATAGGCGAAGAATGCTTTCGGGTTGATCATATTTCTGATGGAAAAAAGATCAAGGATGTTTCTTTCAGTGTTCGAAAAGGCGAAGTACTTGGATTCGCAGGGCTGGTAGGTGCGGGACGTACCGAGACCATGCGCTTGATTTTTGGAGCAGACAAGAAGACCAGCGGCAAGATCTACATCAATCATCGAGAGGTTCAAATCAAACGCCCAAAACAAGCTGTGGGAAAGAGGGTCGGATTCGTTACAGAGAACCGGAAAGAGGAAGGATTATTTTTAAGATTGCCTGTACGAAATAATATCGTTGCGGTGGCAATCGAAAAAATCAAATCCATGAAAATTCTGAACTTTAAAAAGGAAAAGTTTTTTGCCGATAAATATGTGAAAGAGTTGAGGATCAATACCCCATCCATCAACCAATCGGTAGTTTTCCTAAGCGGCGGAAACCAGCAAAAGGTGGTGCTGTCGAAATGGTTATTATCGGATTCCGAGGTGATGATCTTGGATGAGCCAACTCGGGGTATCGATGTTGGTGCGAAGCGCGAGATCTTCGAAATCATCAACCACCTGGCGGCGCAGGGAAAAGCCATTGTTTTCATCTCTTCGGAAATGGAAGAGATCCTTGGTATCAGTGATCGCATCCTGGTCATGCACGAAGGCAAGATCTCGGGTGAAGTCACCAAAGAAAATTTTTCAGAACGTATCATTACCGAATACGCGTTTGGAGGAGCATAGCATGCAGACCAAAGCAATGAATAAAAGGCTGGGTTCTCTAACCCATGAATTCAACAAACTCATGAATGCCATGGGCGTGTGGTTTGTGGTGATTCTATTTTTTGTCATCCTTTCTTTGACCACGGATACATTTTTATCCTATGCCAACCTGATCAATGTGATCAGGCAAATCTGTGTGAATGCCATGGTGGCATTGGGAGCCTCTTATGTCATTCTGGGCGGTGAAATTGACCTCAGCACCGGCAATATGTGCGCTTTCGCAGGATGCGGAGCGGCATTGCTGATGGTAGCAGGAGTGAACATGTGGCTGGCGATTGCGATCATCCTGGTGGTTGGAGCGATCATTGGTTGCCTGACGGGTGTGGTGGTCACATTTATTAAGATACCTTCCTTTATCGCCAGTTTGGGCATGTCGTATGTCATTTTGGGTGCAAACTTGCTCTTAACCAACAGCGAACCGATCTCTGGTTTGCCGGCACAATTCATGACCCTGGGCAGAGGGTATATTGCAGATGTCATCCCGGTACCGGTCATCATTTTGATCATCTTTTTCACGATCGGCGCATTTTTCTTGAAATATACCTCTTTCGGACGAAGTGTCATATCGGTTGGTGAAAATCCGATCGCAGCGCGCTTATCTGGTATCGATATACTGACCACCAAAGTTCTGATTTTTGCGATTGGTGGTTTTACCGCTGCTGCAGCGGGGGTGGTACTCGCCTCGCGCTTGTCATCCGGTCAACCTATGGCAGGCGGTGATATTGGTCTGACCGCCATCGCCGCCGTGTTCGTGGGCGGCACAGAAAAAGGGAGTGCTTTGAACGTTTTGGCGGGTGCGTTCGTGCTGGGGTTGGTAAACAACGGTCTAAACCTGCTGGAAGTGAACGCTTACTGGCAAAAAGTTGCCCTGGGTTTGATCATCATCCTGGCAGTGCTGCTTGACCAGATTCGAGCAAGCCGGGCAGTTTCAATCAAAAAATAATACAGGTACAAGGAGAAAAACATGAAACAGAAAGCATTGATATTCTATGGTGGCTGGTCTGGGCATCAACCGGAATTGGTCAGTCAACGTGTTAAAAAAATGCTGGAAAAAGAAGGGTTTGAGGTGACCTTGAGCGATACCCTTGAGTGCCTTGCAGATAAGGACGCCTTGAAGGAGCTGGACTTGATCGTTCCCATGTGGACGCAAGGACACATGGATGACCGCTATGCTTTCCACATTTCCGAGGCCGTTGAGTCGGGTGTAGGCATTGGCGGAAACCACGGCGGTATGTGCGATTCGTTCCGATGGAACATTGAATACCAATTCATTACCGGCAGCCAATGGGTATCTCATCCCGGCGATACATGGTATCACCACATTTCAGACCTCTCCAAAGAGAATCTGGATTATGTGCAGAAGTACTATCCTTCACCTGAAGGCGCATTTGAGACAGATTATGTTGTCAATATCAAACGCGGGGTGGCATCCCCCATCATTGAAGGTATCCAGGATTTCAGCGTTCATTCCGAACAATACTATTTGCACATTGACCCATGTGTGAACGTGCTTGCCACAACCCAGGTACAGACGGTGGGTCCACACAGTGCCAATGGTGTTGTGACGATGCCAGTGGTCTATACAAAACTTTGGGGAAAGGGAAGAGTTTTCTATTGCTCCGTCGGGCATATTGACAAGATCTATGAGATTCCGGAAGTATCCGAAATCACCCGGCGCGGGCTATTGTGGGCTGCCAGAAAGCGCTGATAGCGTTAAAAGGAATAGAACAAACGGTAAAAATTGCGGCAAAGTACGAGCATACTCTGTCGCAATTTTCTTAATTCGATCTTGAGGTGTTAGCAGTATGGAAAGGAGGAAAACATGAAGGTAATGATCGGCGCATTTGCGCATGAATCCAACGATTTTTGTCCCCAAAAAACCACACGCGAGATGTTCGAATTCTATGAAGGGAAAGAGGTGTTATCCCATCTGCCAGTATGCGATATTTTCGAAGAAGCCGGGCTTGAGGTTATCCCTTCGATCTATGCTGATGCCCAATCACTGGGACCCGTGGAAGAGGAGACTTATCTATATTTTGAAAATAAGATCCTGGATATCGTGCGCGCTAACCCGGATTTGGATGGCATCTGGATGTTTTGCCATGGCGCTATGAACGTGGAGAACATTGGAAGTGGTGAATATCGATTGGCAAGCGACCTGCGGAAGATTGTTGGGGAAGACTGCGTGATCGCATTTGGCATGGATCTGCATGGAAACATCGAAGCCGATTTTGCAGAGAAGGTGAATATCTTCCGCTGTTATCACACCGCCCCGCATACCGATCAAGTTGACACTTACCGGCGCACTGCCAAAGCTCTGCTCCATTACTTGAAGAATGGATATAAGACCCACTGCAAGATGCGCAAAATCCCCATGATTTTTCCGGGGGAGATGGCAGCCACAACTGTAGACCCCTTTAAAGGGATCATTCAAACCACAAAGGAATGGGAAGAGAACGACCCCAGGATTCTGTGTGCCAGTACCTTCATCGGGTTCGCCTGGACCGATGCAGAACGGACCTCTTCCACGGCGGTCGTCGTCCCTACAGCACCGGAACATGAAGAGTATTGTGAACGAAAAGCGGAGGAGCTGGCGGCATTGGCTTTTTCGAAACGCAGAGAATTCGATTTCGAGATGCTCAGCCTTCCTCCGGCTGAGACTGCGCGAACCTCACTCTATGAGTTGGAAGCTCCTGTATGCGTGACCGATATGGGCGATAATCCCACTGCTGGAACAACGGGGGGCAGCAATGTATTGTTGAAGGAATATCTGAAGATCCATGATCCGAACAAAAAGGTATTGATCGTGGGGATACTGAATAAAGCGGCTTTTGACGCCTGCAAGAAACACCGCGTGGGGGATGTCTTTGAACTGACCATCGGCATGGATATCGATGAGGTGACCCGCCCGGTCACCGTGCAGGCAAGGTATAAAGGTTGCCATGATATTCTGGGGTACACGATTCCCTCCATCCCACCCATCAAACGCTGTGAAGGCGTGACGGTTGCGATCGGAAATATCGATGTGGTGATCACCGACAAAGCGTACGCTTTCACCCAGGAGGTCAACTTTAACTCTTGCGAACTCGACCCTGGAACCTATGACGTGTTCGTGACGAAATTTGGTTATATTTTCCCCGAGCTTAAACAAATGGGGAAAAGTTTCATCATGTCCAATACCCCCGGTGAAAGTTACCAGATGATCAAATCGTTCGATTATAAAAAGATAAGCCGTCCGATCTACCCGATTGATGAGATCTGACGGTTTCTTTTGGGGATTGCTTCGTATTCATTTCCCGGTCTGCAGAAATGGAACAATCCACAGCAAAGATTGCAGGCTGGTATGTTACAATTTTACGGTTTTGCTTCAAATATGCGAATATATTTGAGAATGGTTTAAGTGGAGAAGAAGGTCATGGGTTTCAAGCTTTCACAAAATGTCTCTTTACAACTTTTCTATAAAGGAAAGGTTGTTTTCCAGAGCAAGAGTCACTGGATCATGCCATTGTTCGAACTTGAGGATCACCTGAAGGATCATCCCGTTGATTTGGCGCTGGCGGAAGTGCACGATAAAGTGATCGGGAAAGCCGCGGCGATGCTTATCCTGCGCTTGGGGATCGGCTGTGTGTTCGGAAATGTGATGAGCGAATTGGCAGATGTCACGCTTTCCCAGGCGGGGGTTCCCCACTTCTATCATGAGCTGGTAGATCGGATTGACTGCAAAACGGAAGAGCTTTTGTTGGAGATAGACGATAAAGATGCTGCCTATGAGATGCTGTGCAAACTTGCCAGACGTTGTTAAGAATGATTGCTGTGGAAACCCTGATCGGATTCCACAGCAATTTTTTCTATTTGCGCGAGACTTTGAAAACAGGTGATACCATTGGGAGAGCGTTGCTGGAGGAGAACTTGTATGGACACTCGCGAAGCCATCAGAGAGAAAGTATGGAACGCATTACGCAAGGTTGCATTGCCGGATAGTAGATTCCATTATGATTTCAGCGAATTCATTGCTGATTTCGCAGGCAGTGACCAGGCAACTGCAAGACTGTGTGACATGGACATCTATCGAAATGCTAAAGTCATTTTTATCACCCCTGATAACTGTCTGGAACAATTGCGCAGCCAAGCGATCAAGGATAAGAAGGTTCTATTGACAACCACCTATGGCATTCGACGGGGTTTCGTGGAGTTGCTGCCGGGACAAGTTCCGGCGGGAATGGAAAAATATGCCATCCTCCTTGATGCCGTTGAGAAGATCGGAACCTATATTTCCCTGGCGGATATACAAAAACGCTACCGGGTAGACCTGCTGGTCACTGGTGGATCAGCAGTGACGCGGGATGGGGTGCGCGCCGGCAAAGGGCACGGTTTTTTCGATATCGAATGGGCAACGCTCTATTCTCTCGGCGTGGCAAATATCAGCACGCCGATCGTGGACGTGGTGCATGATTGCCAGATCGTGGATGAAGAATTTGACCTGCAACCTTTTGACACGCTCTGCGATTATATCGTCACCCCAACGCAGGTGATCCATGTGCCTGTTCCGCAAAAACCGACAGGAGGTATCTATTGGGATCGGTTGGAAGCGGGTATGATGGAACAGATTTCGATTCTCAGTGAGTTAAGGGAGCTGCGTGACCAAGGAAAACTGCGGCAAGATGGGGCGCGTGGCTCGTGAACGTCCCATACGGTTCTTCCTAGTATTCCCATTCCCCGGCATCTGATGCCGGGGCGCCACATCTGCAAATTAGCCTTGTTATCAAGACGGACAACAAGGCAACTTGCTATGCATAACGTGTGAGCGGCTGTCTTTTCTACGCTTGCACGCTTGGGTTACAGTCATATTCCCTCCGATTTTCTCATCTTTCATGATATGTCTGGGGAGGCAAAGCGTATACAATAAGAGCAAAATATATTTGCATTTTTTCATGCTAGATTTAACATAAATCCAAACAGGAAGGTCAATCACTATGCACGGAAGCGGATGGCGTTCGTATATTCGATCGGGGGACGAGAAACCAAAATTCACCTGGGGACTCTTCAAGCGCGTGATGCAGTATGGGCAGGCATATGGCTGGCATTTGCTGGGCATGCTGGTGCTGATCTTGATCAGTTCGGGGTTGTCATTGATTTCCCCACTGGTGGTGCGCAACCTGATCGACACCACCATCCCCGCGAAAGATGTGAAGATGCTGATAATGCTCTCCATTGGGTTGCTGGCGATCCCGATCTTGAAGGGAGTGTGCAGCGTTCTGCAGCGCAAACTGAATACGACTGTGGGGGAAGGGGTGATCTTCGATCTGCGCTATGCGCTGTACGAAAAACTGCAACGCATGTCGCTGCGTTTTTTCACCCACACGCGCATTGGAGAATTGATGAGCCGGCTGAACAACGATGTGATGGGAGCGCAAAACGCAATCAGCAATACGATTGTAAACATGGTGACGGATGTTATTCAAGCTGTGGCGGTCATCAGCATGATGGTAAGCATTGAGTGGCGCCTGACGCTGATCAGCATTGCTGTGGTGCCATTGTTCATCCTGGCGGCGCGCATATTGGGAGAAAAACTGCGAGATGTCGCCCGCCAGCAAATGGATGGCAACGCGCGCATGAATGCCATGATGAACGAAACACTCAACATCGGTGGCGTGTTGCTGGTGAAGCTGTTTGGGAGGCAAGGTACGGAAGCACAACGTTTTGCGCAGCGCGCATCTGTGGTGCGCGACCTGGGCGTGAAACGGGCGGTGATCGGTTCGATCTTTTTTATGATCATCAGTTTGTTTGGAGCAGTGGGCAGCGCTTTGGTATATGGGTACGGTGGTTTTCAAGCCATCGTAGGGAATTTCACCGTAGGCACCATCGTGGCATTCGGGTCTTATTTGGGGATGCTGTACGCCTCGCTGCAGAGCCTGGCAAACGCGCCGGTGGAATTCAGCACCTCGGTGGTGAGCTTTGAGCGCGTGTTTGAAGTGCTGGACCTGCCGGTGGAGATCGCTGAAAAGCCGGACGCAAAGGAGATCAGCGCGGTTTCCGGGGAGATCCGCTTCGAACATGTGCATTTCCAATATGATGACAGCGCCGACCATTTATTGAGCGATGTGCGACGCTTCGGTCAATTGAGCGATGACACAGCGGTGCTTTCTGATGAAAAGGCTGAGGAAGTCCAGGTAGAAGGTGTGGAAGAGGAAACACAGGCGCGCGATGCAGCGTTGCATAATATCCATTTCACCATCCCGGCGGGAAATCTATTCGCGCTGGTGGGACCCAGCGGAGCTGGCAAGACCACTTTGACCTATTTAATCCCACGGCTGTATGATCCGACCAAAGGTCGCATCTTGTTGGATGGACATGACCTGCGGGAGCTGCAATTGGCGTCTTTGGTCGCACAGATCGGCATGGTGACGCAGGAAACGTACCTCTTCCACGACACCATCTATACCAACTTGCTGTACGCAAATGAAAGTGCCACACAGGCAGAGATCGAAGAAGCCGCGAAGGCAGCCAACATTCATAATTTCATCGCACAGCTTCCGGAAAAATACAACACCATCGTGGGTGAGCGCGGCTATCGTTTGAGCGGTGGAGAAAAACAGCGCATCGCATTGGCGCGGGTGATCCTAAAAGATCCGCGCATCCTCATTCTGGATGAAGCCACCAGCAGCCTGGACAGCGAGTCGGAAATTCTCATCCAGGAGGCATTGAGCAGGGTGATGGCAGGGCGCACCAGTATCGTGATCGCGCACCGCCTGAGCACCATTTTGGCGGCAGATCAGATTTTGGTATTAAACCGCGGGCGCGTTGTGGAAAGAGGGAAACATACCGAGTTGCTGCAATTGAACGGAATTTATGCCGGGTTGTATGAGAAACAGTTTAAAAAAGCCGGGAAGTAAGAGGAAAATAAATTTCCACTGAATCCACAATTTGTAAAAATAAGGGCGCAGGACTACTGAAGATTTTGCGTGATCGACAAGCCATCCGTGAATCAGAGGTAAAATTGCACCTGTTGACGTTTTGCATAACATATTTTTTACAGCAATTCCAACAAATTTTCTTCAAAAAATGAGCAATCAATTGCACGGTTAACGAGGGAAAATGGATGATCTGGCTATCCAGGCATGTTCACTGAGCAAAGTCTTCAAAACCAAGGTTGGGTTGTGGAAGATCAAATCCAAATCCACCACGGCAGTGGAGGATCTTTCTTTTGAAGTGGAAAGAGGAGAATTGTTCGGCTTGCTGGGTCCGAATGGGGCAGGCAAGACCACCACCGTGAAAATGCTGACCACGTTACTGTTGCCAAGTCGGGGAACAGCCAAAATATTGGGGCTGGATGTGATCGAACAAACCGCCGAAGTGCGCAGGCACATCGGTTTTGCTTTCAGCGGCAGCCGCGGGTTGTACAACCGCCTGACCGCCATCCAGAACCTGAGCTATTTTGCGGAATTGTATGCGCTTGAACCGCGGGTGACAAAAAAACGCATCTGGGAACTGCTGGAGCTGGTGGGGTTGAAGGGGCGGGGGGATGACCGCGTAGAAACCTATTCCAGCGGGATGGTGCAGCGCCTGCACCTGGCACGCGCGCTGCTGCATGATCCCGAGGTGATATTCCTGGATGAGCCCACCGTTGGTATCGACCCGGTCGGATCGCGCGAATTGCGCCAGACTATCAAGAACTTGATCTCCTTGAAAAAGACCATTCTGTTGACGACTCACTATATGGCAGAGGCGGAGGAGTTGTGTCACCGCATCGCGATTGTCAATCATGGACGCATCGTGGTGATGGATACCCCGGCGGCACTGAAAAAACACATCAGTGGCGATTCGGTGATTGAAGCGGATGTGCAATCGGCAAAGGCGCAATTTTTGCTGGATACGTTGCACGGCTTGAATGACAGAACGGTGGTCGAGCTGCGAAGCTCTACCGAACCGGAAAAATTATGCATCCACACCGGGGAACCGGAAAAGGTGCTGGAATTACTTTCTCCTTACTTGAACCCGGAATACATCCTGGGAATGGAAGTGCGCAATCAAACACTGGAAGACGTGTACGTCACCATCATTCGAGGGGAGAGGGAATGAGGCGCGTGCGCTGGGGCCTGGTCAAGCAGCAGATGGCAGTACAACTGCTGGTGCGCACGCTCAATTTCTCTTCTCTTTCCCTTTTTATCTTACAGCCGGCTGTTTTCAGTGCGGTAGGCATGCTGCTTTCGCGCGCGGCGGGGAATGCCGTGCCCGACCTGGTGTACAGTGTGATCGGTGGCGGCATCACGGGTATGTGGAGCGGCATCGTCTTCACCTCCACCTATGACATCACCAGTGACCGGCGCAACGGAACGCTGGAATTGATCACCGGCAGCCCCACGTCCCTTGCCAGCATCGAAGCCATCCGCACCTTCACCAACGTGCTGTGCGGATTCTTTGCGTTGCTGGTGGCTTTCGCAGCTGCTATGGGTATCTTTAGATATTCCCTGGAGGGTGCGAACCTGGTGGGAGCAGGCATCTCTTTGCTGCTGCTTTTGTTCGCCATGTGGTGCAGCGGCGTGTTCCTGGCGAATTTTTTGGCCTGGTCGCGCATTTCAGGCACTTTCGTGGAATACCTGGAAATGCCGATGGCAATCCTCTGCGGGTTCATGTTCCCGATGCGTGTGCTGCCAGGGTGGCTACAGACGGTGGCGGGCGTCTTTCCCATCCACTGGGCGCTCGAAGCGATGAACGAGAGCTTGCTGGGTATGCGCGACCTTAGCTATTTGGGAAAACACTGGCTCATAGCAGGCGGGCTGTGCTTGCTGCTGATGCTGGTCACGAATTGGCTGCAGAACAAAGTGCAGGATAAGATCCGCATGAACGGAGAATTGAGCTCGATATGATCAAGGAGTTCGTTCGAAGGATACGATTGTACATTGCCCAGGCGTGGCTTTCTTATCACGGCAGGTTTTCTATCACCCATCCCTTCGGGTACATCACATCCAAACTGGGTTTTCCGTTCTTTCTGATGGTCTTCTTCATTTTTATGGGCAAATTTGTGGGTTTCAGCGATCCGCTGTATATCGTGATCGGCAACCTGCTGCTCATCCCTGCCAACAACGGCATGGCGGGCATCACGCTCGCCATCGGGGATGAACGGGGGTGGGGTACGCTTTCGTATGTGCTGGGATCCCCCGCACCGCGTGCGCCGGTTTTTATCGGGCGGGCGATCTTTTACATCGTGGACGGATTTTTTACCGCTCTGCTGGGCTTTGTAATCGCAGCCGGCATCTTCCACATGGATCTGAGCGGGGTGGGGCTGTGGCTGCTCGTGCTCTGCACATTTCTACTGGCAGTCACAGCCAGCGGCATCGGATTTCTGTTTGGCAGCATTTCACTGATCAGCCGGGATGGTTGGACGGTTCTGACCACTTTTATCCAGGCGCTGTATATCCTGGTAGGGGTGAATTTTCCGGTGGATGCGCTGCCGGGTGTATTGCAGAAGGTAGCCTATGGGCTGCCGCTGACGCGCGGTGTGATGGCAGCCCGCCTGGTGTTGGATGGGGCGGGATGGAGTGCGATCCGATCGCTGGTTGTAGGTGAAACGCTGATCGGCGCATTGTACAGCGCAGCCGGATACGTCATTTTCCGCATCATCGAAAAGCGCAGCACCATCTCCGGCACGCTGGATGCTTTATGATTCCCTAGTTCCCCTTCAGCAAAATAATGAAGAAAGAGGATGGTTAAAGAAGAACAGGCAACCACTCGTTGGTTGCCTGCTTTCGTCAGCGGATTAAAAAAGCTTGAACAATTCCTTCTTGGCGTTGCAGATGGGGCAGTTATCGGGGGTTTCGCCCACACCCGTCCAGCCGCACACCGGGCAGACGTAGATCTGCTCTTCTTGAATATCTTGTCTGCCATCCACGGCGGTCTTGGCATCCTGATACATGACGGCATGCACCTTTTCGGCTTCCATCGCCCAGCGCGTGGAACGGGATGCGCCGGGTTCTTCTTGCAACTCCGCCACCGCATGGTAGGAGGGGTACATTTCTTCCACTTCGTAAGTTTCCCCGTCGACGCCAGCCTGCAAGTTCGTGGAGGTGTCAGCCAGTTTTTTCAGCACCTTGAAATGCCCGGTAGCGTGCACCTGTTCGGCATAGGCATTGGCGCGGAAGACGCGCGCCACGTTGGGGTAACCATCTTTCTCTGCCTGGTCGGCGAAGATGAGGTATTTCATATGCGCCTGGCTTTCGCCGGCGAAGGCGGTTTCGAGATTGGCTTTGGTCATTTCGTGCATGGTATTTTTCTCCTATTGTCGATGAATTGGGTTGATTTTGTAGCAATTATAATATAAATGAGGAATCCTCATTTTGCCTTTGCAGGGAACTTTCGAACCTGGCATTCATGGTTGATTCGAAATTCTTTTCTTGGAAATTTGGAAGTAGTTTTCAGATATTTCAATCCCAATAAAATTTCGCTTTAGCCGTTTTGCTGCAACTCCTACGCTCCCGCTGCCCATGAAAGGATCAAGAACCCAATCGGATTCATCCGATAAGATCTTTATAAAGTATTCCATCAAGCAAATGGGTTTTTGCGTAGGATGCGTGCCATGTTTCTTTTCATTTGAATTGGTAATTGACGTTTCAATGAAATCATGAATGATTTTTCCATGGTTGTTGAATTTGCCTGTTTTTTCTTTGTAGGTAAAATAAATCCAGGCTTCTGTGGAATTGACAAAATGGAGGTTCATATTTCTTGGCATCGGATTCAACTTATGCCAAATGCCAGTTGTTTTATAGTAAAACCCGTGCTGTTCGGCAATGGCGATTATGGACTCGACTTTAATAATCGCCATAAAAATAATCATTGCGCCACCAATCTTTATCACTCTCGATGCTTCTCGAAAGAAACTATTCAACCTTAATTTCCAATCCACAACATTGAGGTCATCCCAACCTGCAGAGCCAAAGAAATTTTTCCTCATCAGCCGAAGATTTGTTTGTCTGCTCCGCATGAAAATTCCAAGATTATATGGTGGATCGGTCAAAATCAGGTCAATGGACCTATGGGGCATTTTCGATAGGATATTCAAACAATCGTCGTGGTGTAAGTTGATTTTCATTTTCCCTGCCCCGATTTCGTTGAATGATGGGCTCTCTCAATATTATATTTGCTCTTCTCTATGGCACAAATGGAGAATTGTGTTATCCTATATCCGTTTATCCGAATGTAAAGAAATAAGTGATGGATATCAAAATACTGCAAAGGGAAGTGCAATTGCTGCATGAGCGGGTGTGCTCGGCAATGAGCGATGCCACGCGCATCATGATTCTTTACCTGCTTTCGGAAAAGAGCATGTACGTGAATGAGATCGCAGACGCGCTTGAACAGCCCCAATCCACCATCTCACGCCATCTCAAGATCTTGCGCGAGCGCGGTCTGGTGGCGACCGAACGGCAGGGCACAGCCATCCTGTATTCCCTGCCTGACCGGCGCATCATCGAAGCGCTGGACCTGATGCGTTCCATCCTGAACGATCAGGTGATGGCGGCAGCCCTTATCACCCATCCCAAACAAATCAACGAACGATCTCAAAAGGAGAAAAAGAAATGAAAGTACTTATTGTTGGCGGTGTGGCAGGTGGTGCCAGCACGGCTACCCGCCTGCGCCGCATGAACGAAGAAGCAGAGATCATCATCTTTGAACGTGGGGAGTACATCTCCTTCGCCAACTGCGGATTGCCTTACCACATCGGTGAGGTGATCAGCGAACGCGACAAGCTGCTGGTTGTCACTCCCGAAAAATTGAAGCAAACTTCCAACATCGAAGCGCGCGTACGGCATGAAGTGGTCAGCATCGACCGCAAGGGCAAGACCATCAAAGTGCACGACCTGATCAGCGGTCGCGAATATACAGAGAATTACGATAAGCTGGTGCTCTCCCCGGGTGCCTCTCCCATCATCCCACCCATCGAAGGGGTGAACCTGCCGGGCGTGTACACGTTGCGCTCGATGACCGATATGGACCGCATCCGCGATTCTATCCTGGCACATAAACCCACGCGTGCGGTGGTGGCGGGCGGCGGTTTCATCGGATTGGAGATCGCAGAGAACCTGCAACACCGCGGCATCGAAGTGACCATCATCGAGATGCTCAAGCAGGTGATGGCGCCCATCGATCCTGAGATGGCAGCTATGGTGCACCAGCACCTCGATTTCAAACATGTGCGGCTGGCTCTGGGTGATGGCATCCAAAACATCAGTCAGAATGGGACGCTCAAGGTGACCCTGCAGAGCGGCAAGACGGTGGATACCGATCTGGTGATCCTCTCGGTGGGGGTACGACCTGAAAGCACACTGGCAAAGGAAGCCGGGCTGGAGCTGGGCATGAAAGGCGCCATCAAGGTCAACAGTCACATGCTCACCAATGACCCGAACATCTACGCCATCGGGGATGCTGCGGCGGTGCCCCATATCGTCAGCGGAAAAGAGGTGAACCTGCCGCTGGCAGGACCAGCCAGCAAACAGGCGCGCATCGTGGCGGACCACATTTGTGGGCGCAAAGTGGAATTCTCCGGCGTGCAGGGAACTTCCATCGTCAAAGTGTTTGATCTGACGGTAGCCAGCACCGGGCTGAACTCCAATCAACTGAAAGAACTGGGATTGCCTTTCAAGAATGCCCTCATCCATGCTTCGAACCACGCCGGTTATTACCCGGCTGCTTCGCCGCTGGCGATCAAACTGCTGTTCTCGCCCGAAGGTAAACTTTATGGCGCACAGATCGTGGGGTTGGAAGGGGTCGACAAGCGCATCGATGTGATTGCAACCGCCATACGGGGCGGGATGAGCGTGTATGACCTGGAAAAACTGGAACTGGCATACGCGCCGCCTTACGGTTCCTCGCGCGATCCCATCAACATTGTGGGATTCCTGGCGGGCAACATGCTGCGCGGCGACCTGAAAACAATGGATTGGGACCAAGTGGATGCGTTGGACCGTGAGGAATATACCATCCTGGACGTGCGCAACCCCCAGGAGTTGGCGATCGGTACCATCAAGGACTATGTGAATATCCCCTTACCGGAACTGCGCACGCGTATCAAAGAACTGCCGCGCAGCAAAAAGGTGATGGTGTACTGCCAGGTTGGACAGCGCGGCTATTTTGCTTCGCGCATTTTGAGCCAGCACGGACTGGATGCAACCAACCTGAACGGCGGCTTCAAGACCTATTCCCATGCGGTCTGCCAGCAATCCAACTTCGATACCTTTGAACATATCACCATCACCAGCCGTGAGGAGATCCACGAAGTTCCTCCCTTCGACGTGGGTGATGCGGCACAGTTCATGGTGGATGCCTGTGGCTTGCAATGCCCGGGACCCATCCTGAAGCTGTATAACAAATCCAAAGAGGTGCAGCCGGGGGATGTGATCACCGTGCGCGCCACGGATTACGGCTTCACCAGCGACGTAAAAGCCTGGGCGGAGCGCACCGGCAACAAACTGCTCTCGGTGGATTCTGCTGATGGTGTGATCACCGCTCGCATCCAAAAGGGTGCGGAAAAGAAAGCTGAAGGCACGGTTGGTGCCATGACGCAGGACAAGACCATGGTGATCTTTTCAGGCGACCTGGATAAAGCCATTGCAGCGTTCATCATCGCCAACGGGGCGGCATCCATGGGGCACAAGGTGACCATGTTCTTCACCTTTTGGGGATTGAACATACTCAGGAAATCGAAGGCGCCCAAGGTGCACAAGAATTTCATCGAGCGCATGTTCGGCATGATGATGCCGCGCGGCACCGAAAAGCTGAAGATCTCGAAGATGAACATGGGCGGGGCGGGAACCGCCATGATCAAGGGCATCATGAAGAAAAAGAACGTCAGCCCGTTGGCGGAACTGATGCGGAGCGCCCAGGAAAACGGCGTGATCATCCAGGCATGCCAGATGTCGATGGATTTGATGGGCATCAAGAAAGAAGAGCTCATCGATGGCATCGATGTGGTGGGGGTGGCGACCTTCGTCCATGCGTCGGATGACTCGAACGCGACGTTGTTTATCTAGAATTAAAGAGAAAAAAGCCGTCTCTTTTAGGGGGCGGCTTTTCTGTACAATATTAAATATATTTTCTAGAAAATAAGGCACTTTATTAAAAAATAGAATTATTTAATAGATAATAAAAAAAGGAAGGTATATGAATCTAATATTTAGTGTTATTACGAAGTAAAGCGTAGAATACCGCAAAGAAACTTTTGCATGAAATCGGTATAATTTTACAGAAAGTGCCATAAACGCAATAATCTAAGATTATGACTTCAGGTAACATGGAATAAAAAGCAAGGGAAAAATACTACTTTTTCTTTGTATTGGTTCTAACCTTTTCAGTTTCAGTTGTTTTTGGATGTGTTTTTGCATAACTATCTTTAACAAACTTTCCTGTTATTGAACTCCTATTTACTTTTCGGGTAGAAGATTTCTTTGACATTTATCCCTCTCTTTCAACAATACTATTCTATTGCAGAGAATTGTCATTTACAAGAGAATAAAAAGTGTGAACTAAACATTGATTTTGTAATAATCAAGTCACAGAGATTATTTATTCTTACAAAGAATACCTTCCCGGCAGTTCTGGGACTTGCTTGATGAAATTCTTGATGAATTTCTGCTGCCCTTCACTTAGGAATGCATACCAGATGGCTCCACCGGCTGCCAGCAGGATCAAAACGAACAAAAATCTCAAAAATCCATGATGTTTGCGCATAGATGTTATCTCTCCCTGGTCAAAACTCACTATTCGAATTTTTCAATTAAATTGGCAGTGATCATGCCCGATGCGATGGTGGAAGGCACTCCGCCGCCGGGGTGGGTGGAAGCACCCGCCAGGTACAGCCCCCGAATATTCTTGGAGCGGGCTGCCGGGCGGAAGATGGCTTGTGCAGACAGATCTTGCTGCAGGGCGTAAAGAGCACCCTCCGGCAGGCACAGCCGCCGTTCATAATCGAGCGGGGTAGAACACTCCACGTACTGTACGTGCTCCTTCAAACCGGGTATGGCTACGCGAGAATAATAATCCAGCTCCTTCTGGATGAACTCTTCCTTGATGTCATCCCAGTTTCCTTCAGCCAGGTTGTAGAAACCCTCGGGGATGATGTTGATGACATGCTTGCCTTTGGGAGCCAGCGAAGGATCGGTGTGGGACGCCCAGCAGATGAGGCCGATAGTCTCAAAGTTCAAGTGCCCAGACTCCACATGCTTCCACCAGTACTGGTTCACATCTTCCGGAGTCGCAGCTATGATGCTATGGTGCGCTTCCAGGGGCGGCACAAAGTCCACACCCAGATAGAGCATGGGCACACCCTTGGAATACTGGTAGCTATGAATGCCCCTGCGTGAAATGGGCTTTAGATAATCCTCACCCACCAATTTCTGGTAGAGCGTCTTGGCGTTAATGTTCGCTACTATCACCTGCGCGGTGATCTCCGTGCCATCTGCCAGGATCACGCTCTGCGCGCGCTGATCGCGCACGGTAACTTTTTCCACCTTGCTGTTGAGTTGTACCTGCATGCCATACCGTTCACCCATGCGTTTGAGCGCTTCGGGGATCTTGATCATGCCGCCGCGCGGGTAGTAGATGCCCATCTGTTCGGTATAGGGGATCATGGCAAACGGTCCAGGCACTAACGCCGGAGGGAGCCCGAAATACAATGACTGATACCCCATGCTCTGCAGCACGCGTTCATCCTTGAAGAAACGCTCCAGGATGCGCTGGTAGCTGGAAAGGAAGACCGGCAGGTATTTTGCCATGCGCGGCTGCCTGCCCAGCATGGCGAACATGTCTGCTATGCTATCGGCTGGCATGCTGAAGAAGGTATCCAGCGTGACATCCGCCATTTCGGAGCAAAACGCCACAAAGTCTTTCCAGCGCCTGCCATCTTCAGGAGAAATGGAACGGATGAGCTCCCCGGTCTTTTCAATGGAAAAAGGAATGGTCATGCGGCTGCCATCCGGTCGGATGGTCGACATGACCGGGTCGCAGGGGATGAGATCTACCTCTTTCTGCAGGGTGGTACCCAGTTTCTTGAACACATTTTCAATGGGTTTGATGATCTCAACGATGGAAGCGCCGGTGTCAAAAGTGAAACCGTCACGTTCGAACGAAGAACAACAACCACCGATCTGACCGGACTGTTCGAGAACCAGCACGCTGCGTCCCTGGGCTGACAGAAGAGCGCCGGCTGATAATCCTCCCAGACCTGCACCAATGACAATGACATCCCTATCTTTCATATGACCGTCCTTGTTTCGTGAGAAACTGTTTTGTAGCGGCGATCCCGCATTTACCACATCCTCATCATTTTACTATTACTCCTGGCTGGTTTTCCAGTCACTTTAAGCCTGAACATCTGACGCTGTGGTATAGGACGGGAGTCCTCTTTGAAATAATTCGGGGTATCTTTGATGCATAAGAGCTAAAGCGCATGGAATGTTCCATGCGCTTTAGCAAGATACGACAACAACCGATCAAGCCATTTCGTATTCTTCGGACTGAATGCTGTTCTTTGCGATGCCCATCTTCTTCAGAATGGGTGCCAGCGCTTTGATCATGGGCAGTGGACCGCACTGGAAGAAAAAGAGATTCTGCCTATCGGCAGGCAGGTAACGTTCCAGAATGGCTTGCGAGATATACCCGCTTTCGAATTTGGTTTGATCTTTGGGTTTTTCAAGCACATGGATCACTTTGAGGTTAAGGTTTTCCTTGAGTGCTTCAATTTCCTGGTAGGCGATGAGATTATCTTCATCATAGCTGCCGTAGAACAGGAAGAGCGGGCGCCGGTCTTTTTGATCTGCCAGCGTTTTCAGAATGCTAAGGATTGGAGCGATACCGATGCCGCCTGCCAGCATGACCAGCCCGTGTTTGGTTTGTTCATCATCCAGGCAGAAACTCCCGTACGGTCCATCCACGTAGACGGTCTCTCCGCCCTTCAATTGCCCAATGGAGGCGGAGAAATCGCCGAGGGCTTTGATGGTGAAGCGCAGTTCCCCCTCCTGAGCGTGTTCGCTCCCCGAAAATGAAAATGGGTTGCGGTGCAAGTTGAAAGGTGAAGAACCAACGTTGATCCAGGCTACTTGCCCGGCGCGGAAGCGCATGCCTGCATGCCTCTGGGGTTTGAGCACCAGGGTCCAAACGCTGGGAACCTCAGTGATAAGCTGCTTCACCATGTAGGGATGACGTTTCAGGTAGAGGGGTTTTAGGGCGCGGATGATGATGATCATGCTGACCCACACTACGATCTCGATGATCCACGCGATGCGCATGGGCAACGTAGCGGAATAATAGTTTATCTTGAAGACGTGGATCAGACCGAACACAACGATGGCAAAGGTGAACAAGACGTGAATAATGTGCCAGGCGTTATAGCCAATGCGCAATTGCTTGCGATAGATAGAGGTAAGGGCGATCAGAATCAGGCTTGCCACTCCGATCCAGCCAGCCTGGATGCTCCAGGGAGCGGTGAATGCGTTGAACAGGATGATGATGTTCGGATTGTTGATCAGCAAGATCACAGGGTGCAGCAACACCAGTATGACGGAAAAGATCGAAAGCAGGTGATGCACCTTGTATACTTTGCCCAGATCAAATACATCTGCCAGAAAGGGAAGACGCGTGGTGGGGACGAGTTGCAAACCAGCCATACAAAGCCCCACAAAACCCAACATCACTGAAAGTTCGCGCCAGAAGGAGCGCACCAGAGAACGTGAGAATGCCAGAAAAACCAGAAGCGGCAGGAAGATAAGGAGCAGGTAGATCAGGGTATAGAGAAAGCCTTTTGTTTTCTTTGTCATGGTTTACCTTCTTTATTTCAGTTCAAGGAAAAAGACGCTCGATCATGGACGGAGCGAGGGGTTGTACTCAACCGTAACCACCGCAGCCAGATCTTCGATCGAGTCAAAGAGCAGTTGCAGGACATATTTCCCATTATGCACGTAGCCAGCCGGGTCTTTGAGGCTGAATTGCAGATTGAAAGCAGAGCGCATCAGGCGTGGCGAAAAGGTTTGATACGCATTGGAGAAAGCTGCTTCATCGTCTGAGATCACTCCATCACCGTTGGTATCTTTGAACAGGTAGGGGTAGCGGTCTAGCCAGCCGATGCCTTCGCCCAGCACATTGGTGCCGTACTGCTGCATTGCTCTGTACAGGATTTCGCGCACACCTTCAATTTCGTGGTACATGCCTTCCGCTGTTCCATCGTTGTCATAGTCTGTCCCCCAAAAGGTAATGTCGCGGTAATCGCTGTAATCCGTCACATTGGAATGGCAAGTGGAGCACAGGTCGGTGCCATCTTGGACTGTATTCATGCGCAGGCTGTGGGCGTCATGGCATTGCGTGCAGGTTTGCACTCCGCTGGCATGTTCAAAACGTCCAACATATTCTTTGCCAACGTATTCATACCCGCCTTTTCCTTCACTGCCCAGCCAGGTGGCAGACGCAAAAGCATAATGGGGTGTGATGAAGCTGCCGTCGGGCACGAGTTCATCATCCCCAAAGCCGGTGGTGGCTTCTAGCACTGCCTCGCCGGCATCCGTGCCGCTGTGGCAGGTGGCGCATAGGGCATCGTTGATATTAAATGAGACCTCCGCACCGGAGGGGTAGGGAACAGTATCCAACTGGGCGGCTTTTTCACTGTGGCAAACCTCGCAAGAAATGACCGATTCGATTGCCGCCGGTTCGTCTACGTTGAAAGCAGTGCTGCCATCCTGTCCAAGGTAATCAATGAAACCCTGCCCGCTGTGGCATTTGGCACAATTTGCGGGAACAACGGCTGGCTCATCCTCATTCCAGTGAGTGAAAGCTTCTGCCGAAATATCAGCATGTGCTGAGCTCCACCATTTCGCGCTGATCTGGCCCACTGGCTCGCTCTGAGACTTGCGGGCGTTGATGGAATAGATCCAGCCGGTCAGAAGTGCAGCTACCAAGATGAGGAAAACAAGAAAACCGTACTTTTTCATAGGGACCTCCATGGTTGGTTGTTTCCATCAGCCAAGAGAAGGAAGCTCTCATACCAATGATCCTATTGTAGCAAATTTTTCTAAAAAAAATCTAATTCCCCTGAAATTTGTCAACTTTATGACGCGCCAGGCGAGAAAGCGAGTAAACTTAATACAGAATTGTGAGACAGGAAAACGAATCCGTGATCAAACTGGAAGAAATGAGTCCCGGCGATTTCGACAATTATCTTCTGTGTTCCATTCCCCACTATGTGCAGGAGCTGGAAGCCACCGGCGAATTCACGGCGGAACAAGCTGAAGAGTATGCACAACGGCAGTTCCAGGAATTGCTACCAGACGGACTGGCTTCACCAGGGCAATATTTTTTCAACATTTTGGATGACGAACGGGGATGCAAGGTCGGGATCGTGTGGGTCAACGTCAAAACGGAAAACGATAAAACCTCTGCCTTTATCTATGATCTGGAGGTCAAGGACGGCGAGCGGGGAAAAGGGTTCGCCGCGCATACCATGCTGCAGGTAGATGAATTTTCAAAAGAAAAAGGGGCGACAGAGATCTGTCTGCATGTGTTTGCCAACAATGTCATTGCCTTTCATCTTTACGAAAAACTGGGGTATCGCATCCGAAAGACGTTCTATAAAAAGGACGGAAGCACAGTTATGAGTTTTCGCATGGCGAAGAGTTTTCTTGAGTGATCGATTAAAAATATCAACGAACGAAAGGACCAAGCATGTTAACGCAAGAAAAGAAATTCGAATTATTGAAACTAGCGGTAAAGGGATCTGAAAACGCACACTGTCCTTATTCTCATTTCAGGATAGGTGCAGCCGTGTTGGGAAAATCAGGGAAAGTGTACCTGGGCGGAAATATCGAGAATGTCTCTTATGGCGCCACCGTTTGTGCCGAACGGGTAGCCATCTGGAAGGCAGTTTCGGAAGGTGAGAAAGAATTTGAAGCGATCGCTGTGGTTGGTCCGGGAAGCGAGGAAGCATACCCCTGCGCCCAGTGCCGGCAGGTGATGGTGGAATTTGGGCTGGATTGGCTGGTAATCAGTGGTGACGCACAAGGAAATTATTTGGGTGAAAGAACCGTGCGTGAAATTGTGCCTTTTCCCTTCGTCCCATCCGCTTTGTTGGGCGAAGAGAAATAGCTGCTTGAAAAGCATAGGAAGTGAAGAGGAACTTCTCCAGGGAGTTCCTCTTCTATTTTTTCTCCTCGCGCACGAAGGGAATGCCCAATGCGCTGGGTGTGCCCAACTTCTTTGAACGGCGTTCTGCCCAGGTGATGATCACCAGTACTACGATGGTGACGATATAGGGGAGCATATTCAGGAAAGATGACGGCAGGGTCGTCCCAGCAGCCTGCATGCGGAATTGGATGGCATTGATACCTCCAAACAGCAGCGCGCCAAGCACAGCGCGCAAGGGGTTCCAGGTGGCAAAGATCACCAGAGCGATGGCGATCCAACCGCGCCCGCCAGTGATGTTATCTGCCCAACCCTGCAAGTATCCAAGCGAAAGGTGAGCGCCAGCCACTGCCATAAAGATAGCTCCAACCACTGTATAGATGAAACGCATTTTTGTCACATCCATACCCAATGCATCAATTGCCTGTGGATTTTCACCAACTGCCCTTAGTTCCAACCCCTGGCGGGTTTTGTATAGGTAGAGCCAGATCAAAGGGATGAGAAGATACAAGAAATACACCATGATGTCTTGATTAAAGAAGGCTTCTCCGATATATGGGATCTCTCTTAAGATCGGGACAGGAAGACGTTTGAAAGCAGCCCCTTGCAAACCGACCATGGTGGTGCCACCGGGCCCCAACCGTTGACCCATGAAGCTTGCCAAGCCGGTGCCAAAGATGGTCATTGCCAGCCCACTGACCACCTGTTCGGCACGCAAGGTGATGGTGAGAAAGGCGTGAATGCAGCCCAGAATGACCCCCACCAGCACAGCGCCTGCCAAACCGAGCCAAACGCTGTTGGAATGGTAGGCAACCGCGAAAGAAGCTGCGGCACCCACCATCATAATGCCTTCCACGCCCAGATTCTGGATGCCAGAACGCTCTGTCAATATGGCGCCAAAGGTGGCATACAGCAAGGAGGTGCCCGCGCGTATGGTAATCACAAGGATGGAAATGACAAAAGCCTCATTCATGCACTTTCTCTCCGTGTTTTCTCGACCGCCGTCGGGTGATAATGATCTTGTATTGATTGAAAATGGAACCACCAAGCATAAAGAACAGAATGGCACCCTGCAGGATATCTGCCACCGCAGCCGGGGTTTGCATGGCGATTTGCAGTTGATCGCCACCAACAATAAGGGCGCCCATGAAGAACGCCACCAAAAGGATCGCCCAGGGATTCAAGGCAGCCAACCAGGCGATGATGATGGCGGTGTACCCGTATCCAACCGTCAAGCCGGTGTAAAGCCGGTGCGAGATACCCGAAACCTCTGCCATGCCAGCAATCCCGGCAAGCCCCCCGGAGATAAGCATGACAAGGATGATATTTTTGGGAATGTTGATCCCTGCATAGCGGGCAGCTTTGGGATTCTCGCCGATCAGGCGAATTTCGTATCCGCGTTTGGTGTATTTAAGGATGAACCAGATGAGAATGGCGCCCAGGATGGCAAAGAAGACGCCGTAGTGCACGCGTCCGGTGAGGCGCGGCAACCAGGCTTCAGTCACGAATTGGGCTGTGCCCGGGAACCCAAAACCTTTGGGATCGCGCCATGGACCCAGGTAGAGATATTCGACCAGCAGTGTGGCAATATAGTTCATCATTAACGTGGTCAGGATCTCGTTAACTCCGATGGTTGCTTTAAGACCGGCAGGAACCAATCCCCAGATTGCACCCGCCAACCCTCCAGCCAGGAACATGGCTGGAAGAAGAAGCGAGGGCGGGATGACATCTTTGAGGAACAGTGCAACGTAAGCAGCCGCGATCCCACCCATGGCAAGCTGACCTTCAGCGCCAATATTCCAAAAATGCATGTGGAAAGCGAACGAAACACCCAGCCCGGTTAACATCAGGGGGATGGCTTTTACAAGGGTTTCCGATAGGGCATACGAGCTGCCGAGAGAACCTTTCACCATGACCGAATATGCCTGGATGGGGTCAATTCCGAAGAAAATGAGGATGGTCGCACAAAAGAGGAGGGCGAGAAGGAACGAGGCAAGCGGGATCAAGAAAGCGGATATTTTGTTCTGATCGGTTCTTTTTTCGAATTGAATTCTCACGCGCTTTGTTTCTCCTCTTCACCTTTTTCAATATTTGTGAGCGTTTGCCCAGCCATCATCAGCCCGATTGTCTCGAGAGGGGTGGATTGAGGGTCAACAGTGCCCATGATTTTCCCCTCATAGAGAACAATGACGCGGTCTGAAAGCTGTTTAATCTCCTCGAGGTCTTCCGAGATCAAAAGGATTGTGGCACCTTTTTCACGCTGTGCCAACAAAGTAGAGCGCACGGATTCAGTTGCGCCAACATCCAAGCCGCGGCTTGGATAGACCGCGATGAGTATGCCCTGGCTAGCGGTGATCTCGCGTGCCAGGATCAAGCGCTGCTGATTTCCTCCGGAAAGCAAGCGAACGGGTGTATCGGTCGATGGGGTTTTGATCTGGAAGATGGTAATCAAATCGTTTACGAACTGCAGGATATTTTTCTTTTTCACCAATTGACCTTGAACGATAGGCGGTTTGCGATAGGCTTTCATGACCAGGTTATCAGACACAGGCAAGTTCGCAGCCAGTCCAACCCCAATGCGATCACCCGGTACGTGACTGATACCGGCGTTGATGATCTTGAACGGACTGCTGTTGGTGATATCTTGCCCATTGACGGTGATCTTGCCCTGGCTGAGCGGGCGCAACCCGGCGATCGTTTCAGCCAGCTCGCGCTGACCGTTCCCGGCTACCCCCGCAACCCCCAATATCTCTCCAGAGCAGATACGCAGACTCACATCGATCAATGCCGGAAGCCCCTTGTCATTGATGGCATGAATGTGCTCGACTCCCAGAACAACCTCGCCTGCTTTGCATTTTTTCTTTTCAAGATGGAAGAGAATCTCTCTCCCGACCATCAGTTTTGCCAGTTCTTTTTTGGTGGTGTCTCTGGTCAAAAGGTTGGAAACAACGTGCCCGGCGCGCAAGACGGTAACCCGGTCAGAAAATGCGGTGACCTCATTCAACTTGTGAGTAATGAGGATGACCGCCTTGCCCTCTTCTGCCATTTTTCTGAGGATATTGGCTAGATCTGCCGCTTCATCGGGAGTGAGAACCGCGGTTGGCTCATCCAAGATTAAGATCTCAGCGCCACGGTAAAGCAGACGCATGATCTCCACACGCTGCTGCTCGCCAACCGATAACTGCCAGATGGAGGCATCGGGATCGACCAGCAGATGATACTGCTGCGACAACTCCAGAATACGTTTTTTTACCTGGTTGGCGTGCAGGTTCATCCCAGTGTTTTTTAGACTGAGGATGATGTTTTCCGTTACGGTTAAGCTTTCGACAAGCATGAAATGTTGGTGCACCATGCCAATGCCATGCGCGATGGCATCTCGGGGTGAGTGAAAATCAACCTCCTGCCCTTTGAGGAGAATTTGACCGGCATCCGGTTTGTACAAACCAGCCAGAATGTTCATCAGGGTAGTTTTGCCGGCGCCGTTCTCTCCTAAAAGCGCCAGGATCTCGTGCGAATAGACGTCCAAATCGATGCCGTCGTTCGCCAGAATTCCTGGAAAATGTTTGGTAATCCCGCGCATTTGCACGGCGAGTTCTTTGTTTGTCGTCATAATTCTGTTCCGATTCGATCCGTTGATCGCTTATATAAAGAAGCCCCCAGCAGAAGGTTGGTCCATCCCCTGGGGGCTAAACCTAAACAAAGCAAAAGTTTTATTCAGCCGGAATCGTGCCGACCACACCCTCCACAAACCAATTCATGCTCAATTGATCTGCGTCGCTGATGCATTCACCCTCAGCAACAACCAGCTCACCGGCTTGGTTCGTGATCGGTCCGCAGAACGCGTCAGTCGTACCAGCAATGAATTCGGCTTGCTTCGCCTCAACCAGAGCTTTTACGTCATCTGGAACGAGCGGGCTGAAATCCGCCAGCATCACGACGTTATCTGCCATACCGCCCCAATACGCGTGCGGTTCCCACGTTCCATCCAGAATTGCCTGGACCGTAGAAATATAGTACACACCCCAGTTCCACATTGGGCTGGTGAGAACGGTATCGCCAACGAATTGCGCCATGTTCGAATCGTAGCCGATGCTCAGCTTGCCAGCTTCCTGGGCAGCTTTTTGCGGTTCAGTTGTGTCTTGGTGTTGGGCAATGATATCGGCGCCTTCGTCCAGCAGGGCAACTGCCGCTTCGCGCTCCAACACAGGATCGTACCAGGTGTTAGTCCAAACCACATGCACTTCGGCATCAGGGTTCACACTGTGCACACCAAGCGTAAAGGAATTGATGCCGCGAACTACTTCTGGGATGGGGAAAGCTGCTACGTAACCGATGAAGTTCGACTCGGTCATACTTCCGGCGACGATCCCTGCCAGATAGCGAGGCTGTTCGATGCGTCCAAAATAATTTGCCATGTTATCCGATGTGAGATAACCCGAGCAGTGCTCAAAAATCACATCGGGATATTCCGCAGCCACGGCGGCGGTTGGATCCATGTAGCCGTAGCTGGTTGTGAAAACGATCTTTGCACCAGCTTCTACCACATCTCGAATGGCTTTTTCGGCGTCGGGTCCTTCAGGAACATCAGGGACAGCGATGGTTTCGATCTGGTCGCCTAAGGCTTCTTCAAGCATGAGTCGACCGCGATCATGTTCATAGGTCCAACCCAGATCCCCTGGTTGTCCAATATAAATGAAGGCGACCTTGATCTTTTCCGCAGGAGCCTCTTCTTCAATCACTGCCTCTTCAGCGGTCGGTCCTTCAGCCGTAGCTTCTTCTGTTTTTGCGCACGCGCCAAGCAGAATAGCAACGATCAGTAATGCAGAGAAAACTAACCATCTATTTTTATGCATAATTCTCTCCTCCTACGATTTATTTTTAGAAACCCAAACAACTTTGACAGAGAATTCGTAAAATAAGACCCTTTTCACCTCCTTCTTTATTGTACGAAATGGACAAAATGAGACAACTTAAGTGTAAATATTATATACTGGCATTTACGGAAAAGTATAGACAAACCTCTTAAGAAATATTTAATTTTTTTACCCCGTTTTTCAACTATGTGAAGACCATGTACAGTACAATAATGCAGTCTGTTTACCAGCACCCTGAACTGATGATCCTGGATGGATCTTCAAATTATAATGAAGAAGGAACGATGCCACTGAAGGTTTATTTTGATTGTTACCCATGTTTGCTGCGGCAGGTATTGGATGCGGTCCATTATCTGGAGCTGGATGAAGAAATCACAAAAGTGATCCTCAATCAATCCATGCATGACCTGATGACTATGGAAGACGATCTTACCTCATCCGAAATGGCAGCACAGATCCATCAACGCGTGATCCAAAATGGGGGAGGGGCTGACCCTTACCAGAATGTGAAGCGATTGAGCCTTAAGAAAGCGCTGGAACAATGCGAGTATGCAAAGAATTTGATTTTGCAATCCAACGATCCTCTGGAAACAGCATTGAAGATGTGCACTGCCGGGAATATCATCGATTTTGGACCGGCGTCAGACTTTGACCTCAAAACTGCCCTGGACCAGGCTCTGGAAATGCCATTTTCCCACTTCGATTATAAAGAGTTCAAAAGCGCTGTTGAGCATGCTGAACGCATCCTCTTCCTGGCTGATAATGCAGGAGAAACCGTATTTGACAGATTGTTGATCGAACAGATCAACAAACCAATGGATTACGTTGTAAAAAGTGCCCCGATTATGAATGATGCATTAAGAGAAGACGCACAATTAACAGGCTTTCCGGATTATGTGACCATCATGGAAAATGGGACTGCCATTCAAGGAACGGTTCTATCGCACTGCTCGGAAGAATTTTTAAAAAAATATGCAATGGCTGATCTGATCATAGCCAAGGGTATGGCGAACTTTGAAACCTTGCCGAACGAAGGGGGACGAGCCTTTTTCTTGCTTAAGATAAAATGTAAACCGATTGCCACATTAAGCGGCATTCCATTCCAGAGTTTTGTGGTAAAGAGGGGCGGATTGCTCTCACCATGAAAGGAAGCGGGTAAAGCCCATGACCGATCTTAGTTTTTTAAAGAAGATGGAATTATGGCTGCTAGACATGGATGGAACAATCTATCTGGATGACCATCTTATCGAAGGCGCCGAGAATTTTGTGAACACCCTTATCGAAAAGCAAAAACGATTCTTGTTTCTCACCAATAATTCTTCGAAAAGTGTGCGCACCTATATTCAAAAGCTGTATACTCTTGGTTTGGAATTCGTATCCCGGGAACATGTTTACACTTCAGGGCAGGCTGCTGCAAGCTATATTTTGAAAACCTATCCGAGAAAAAAGGTTTACCTGGTTGGCACTTCAGACCTGCAAGAAGAGTTTGAGCGATCCGGTATTCCATTTTCCGATGAACCGGAGCTTGTCGTGTTGGGGTTTGACACAACGCTCACCTATCAAAAACTGTGGAGGATATGCGACCTGGTGCGGGCAGGATTACCGTATATAGCCACCCATGCGGATGTCAATTGCCCGATAAAAGACGGCTTTATGCCTGATATCGGTTCCGTGATCGCTTTCATCAAGGCGTCTACCGGCAGGGAGCCCGATGTGATCATCGGAAAACCCAACCCACCAATTTTAGAAGAAATCAGTTGCATGTTTGCTACAGAGCGATCGAAGATGGTGATGGTTGGAGATCGCCTGTACACCGATATTGCCATGGGAGAAAAAGGCATCCGAACGGTGCTGGTTTTGAGCGGCGAGACGAGCATGGAAGATCTGCAAATGAGCCCTTTCTGCCCCGACGGGGTGGTTTCATCGGTGAAAGAATTGGTGGCTTTGATCTGAGAACGGATTGAAAATATTTTCGTTAAAAAGAAGAAACTCATGATAGACAAACGTGAAAAAGCCATGCTAGAATTAAGTGCTTGAAATAGTAGTTCTAGAAAGAAAGAGTAGTCTTTTAATTTGGAACTTGCTCAAGAAATCTAAGAAAGGAGTTCCAAAACATGTCCGAGAAAGAACAGGGTACCGTGAAATGGTTCAATGGATCAAAGGGATATGGATTCATTGAACGCGATTCCGGTGAAGACGTTTTCGTACATTACACTTCTATCCAACAAGAAGGCTATCGTACCCTTACCGAAGGACAACGCGTTGAGTTCGTTGTAACCCAAGGCGAAAAAGGTCCTCAGGCGCAGGAAGTTGTAATTCTCTAATTTGAATTAATTTGTCTACGGAAAGAAAAGAGCGGTGAAAGAAACAAACCGCTCTTTTTATTTGAGCGGGCGATGGGGCTCGAACCCACAACCTTCTGCTTGGGAAGCAGACGTTCTACCATTGAACTACACCCGCAACAGTTGCATTATATCGAGGCGCTGCAAGGGTGTCAATAGGTTGGTGTTTGATCCTCTGGATGGATGGTTTTCCAATCGCTCCCGGGACGGATGTGAATTAATGGTATCATGTTATAATATTGCCCGATTTGTGGTAGAGAATTCGACAGTTTTTACACAGGAGTTTCGTTTGGTTGCAAATCCATTTAACTGGCTATTGGGATTATTCTCTCTCGATTTGGGAATTGATATGGGGACAGCCAATACACTGGTCTATGTGCGAGGAAAAGGCATCATTGTTCATGAGCCATCCTGGGTAGCCATTGAAAAAAAGTCACGGCGCCCGGTTGCCATTGGCACACAAGCCAAACAGATGGTTGGGAGAACCCCAAACAACATTACAACCATTCGCCCCATTCGCGATGGCGTCATTTCTGAATTTGAGATTACCCAGGCAATGCTGGCTTACTTCATCGGGCGTGTGCATCAGCAGGCGATCGTGCCCATGCCGCGACCGCGTGTTGTCATTGGAATCCCGACCGGTGCAACCGAGGTGGAGAAACGGGCTGTCTTCGATGCCACCATGGCTGCAGGTGCACGGGAGGTTTATTTGATCGATGAACCGGTTGCAGCCAGTATTGGAGCCGGACTCCCGCTGGCAGATGTGTCGGGGAGCATGATCGTGGACATTGGGGGTGGAACCACGGAAATCGCGATCAATTCGATGGGAGGGATTGTCGTTTCCCGATCTTTGCGGGTGGCAGGAGATGAAATGGATCAAGCCATCATCGAATACATACGCAATAAATACAGCATGTTCATCGGGGAACGTATGGCTGAACAAATCAAATGGGAAATCGGTTCCGTTTTCCCCTTCGAATCGGAGAAGACCATGCAGATAAAGGGGCGCAACCTGATCACGGGGCTTCCTGAATCGATTGAAATCTCTTCTATTGAGGTTCGTGATGCTTTGAGCAATTCGATCCAGGTGATCATTGATACGATAAAGAATGCATTGGATGAAGTACCTCCTGAAATTGGTTCTGATCTGCTGGATACGGGCATTTGCCTGGCAGGCGGAGGATCGTTGTTGAACGGCATGGTTCTGCGATTGTCTGAAGAATTGAAAATGCATGTATGGTTGGCTGAAGATCCCATGACCTGTGTTGCGCGTGGTGCCGGTATTGTGCTTGAAGATCTCGAGCGCTTCAAGCATTTCCTCGTTGATATTGATGGAAACAAACAACATATGTAATTATGTGATTCTCCAGGTATTATTGAAAAAACGAGATTGGTGAAGAATGCGTTTCAAAAATACGCGTGCGGTTCGAACTACAGTCACTGCGTTGGTTATCTTGGGGATCGTCTTGCTGGCTTTCAGCGGCTTGCTGCGTCCTTTGCTGGGAGCGGTGATGGATCCGTTTGTGAAAGTGCAGAATTGGATATCTACCCAATTTATGGCGATCTATGATTTTCTTACCCTGCCGCGTGAGGTAACTGACCTCATGGCAGAAAATGCACAATTAAAGAACGAAGTTTCACAATTACAGAGCCAAATCATTGGATTGCAAGAGCAACTCCGAGAAGCGGATATCTTATATGCGCTGCTCGATTTCGCGCGCGCGAAACCTGAATATTCTTACGTGGCAGCTTCTGTGATCGGTCGTGACCCCAACCCGTTCATGCACTATCTAATCATTGATCATGGTTCTGACGATGGGATCCGATATGGAATGCCGGTCGTTACCCAGCAAGGCTTGGTTGGTAAAGTGGATGCTGTTACTGCGAGCGCCGCCCGCATCCAACTGATCACCGATCCGGATTCCAGCATTAACGTTCGCATGCAATCACTGGATGAGGAAGCCCAATTAATGGGTTCGATTACCGGAGACCTCCAGTTAACGATGATATCCGCAGATATTGCTCTCCAACCGGGGGAGATCTTGCTGACCTCAGGTCTGGGTGGTAATTATCCGGCAGATATTGTGGTTGGTCAGGTATCTTCAGTTCAGAAAAAAGAAAGCGATATTTTCCAAACCGCTTTTGTCCAATCAGCAATTGACTATTCCACCTTGCGCGCGGTATTGGTGATCGTCAATTTCACTGCGATCGATATCAACCTTCTAACGGGTGAGTAGGGCACAAAAAATGGATATTTTGCTTTCTTCCATATTTGTATTGATCTTTGCCTCGCTGGAAGTGGGAGTGATAAGCCGAATTCCACTGGAAAACGGGATGGCAGATATCATGTTGCTGTTCGTCATTACCTGGAGCTTAAATCCGCAGGCAAAACGGTACTACATTCCGGCTTTGCTCGCGGCTGGCGTGATGACCTTCATCTCATCAGTTCCAATTCCGGGAATTCTCATGAGTTATGCTCTGGCGGCAGGGTTGACCAGACTTTTGGTGAACCGTTTATGGGAAATGCCCGTTTTTTCCATGTTGATCGTGACCATTGTTGCGACAATGCTGCAGCATGTGATCTATATCTTGATCATGCAATTTCAAGGTTCTGCTGTTCCTTTTCTTACAAGTCTGCGAGAAATCACATTACCCAGTATCTTTTTAAACATCATCTTTTCTTTCCCCGTATTTTTGTTGGTGCGCGATGCTCAAAAGGCGGTGTTTAAGGAAGTGGAAAATGAATAAGAAAAAGAACCTGTTTGGTTCCTGGAAGAATTGGCGTATCAAAACGCTATATATCCTGATCTTGCTGGTCTTTGGGTTTTATGGATTTCGCCTGTTCACTTTGCAAATCATCGATGGCGAAGAATACATCGCTCAGGCAGATGAGAACCGCATCAGCAATGTAAGCATTCAAACCGAGCGTGGGATCATCTATGATCGCAACGGTATCGTACTTGCAAAAAATGCCGCTGCGTATAATGTGATGATCACGCCGGCTGATCTGCCAACCGACGAGGGAGCCACACAGGAGATATACCGGCAGCTTTCCGAAGTAATCGACATTCCGGTTTCGAATGGCGAGCTGACGGACGAAGTTGTGAGAATGTTCTCCCCTTGCAATACCGATCTGGGAATTGCCGAAATCGTAGAGATCGCAGACACCAATGCTCCTTATACACCCATGGAGATAAAATGTGATGTTGATAAAATGACTGCCATGCTGATTGAATCGCAGTCGGATGAATGGCCGGGGATCACCATAGAGGTCGAACCGATCAGAGAATATCCCACGGGGGAACTGACGGCTGAAGTGGTCGGTTTTCTGGGACCCATTCCGGAATCGCAGGAAGAATATTATACAGAGCTCGGTTTCGTGGCGGGGCGTGATAAAGTAGGCTACTCGGGCGTCGAAGCCACCATGCAAGATATCCTGGCGGGCAAGAATGGTCTGCGCGTGGTGGAAGTGGACGTGGCGGGTAAAGTGATTCGCGATGTAGAGCCACCGGTTGAGAGCGAAGCCGGATTGAACGTGAAACTGACCATCGATACAAGGCTTCAACAGGCGGCAAAGGCGGCTTTAATAGGAAATATCGATTGGTGGAACCGCTGGTTCAATGACGTGCGTTTTACTAATGGGGTCGTGATCGCTATGAACCCCAAAACCGGAGAAATTCTTGCGTTAGTTTCTTATCCAACCTATGAGAACAATCGCATGGCGCGGTTCATCCCAGCTTATTATTATCAACAACTTAGTGAAGATCCTAACCGACCGCTTTTTAACCACGCTATTTCTGCCGAACACCCCCCGGGCTCGGTATACAAGATCGTCACGGCTATCGGCGCGATTAATGAAGGTGTGGTGTCACCTTATCAGAGCCTTGTCACACCCTATTCGATCTTCATCACAGAAAAATATGCCGGTAACGAGGTGGGTACCCAGCGTGAGTTTGTGGATTGGAAAGAAGGCGGACATGGTCAGGCAAATTTCTTCAAAGGTCTTTCCCAATCTGTGGATGTTTACTTTTACAAGATCAGCGGAGGCTACCAGGACGAGGTGAAAGAAGGGCTTGGTCCGTGGCGGATGAGTGAATATGCCAAAGCACTGGGTTACGGCGCAATCACCGGAATTGAATTGCTGGGTGAGGCTGAAGGGTTAAACCCCACGCCAACCTGGAAGCGCATCAATCTTAGTGAAAATTGGTCTACAGGCGACACTTATATTGCAGGAATGGGGCAGGGCTACGTGCTCGCGACACCATTGCAGGTGCTGGTTTCGTTTGCCATTGTAGCCAACGATGGTGTGTATATGAAACCAACTCTCATCAGAGAGATCACCGATTCGGATGGCAATGTGGTGCAGGAATTCACCCCCACCCAGGTTTGGGATATCACCAAGGACCCGTTGATCACGGTTTATGACGAAAATGATTTGCCTACGGATGAAAAGAAAGTCGTTGAACCATGGGTCATTGATATGACCCAGCAGGCGTTGCGCATGACGGTGACAGAAGGGACCGCTATGAGCATTTTCGAAGGGATGGAGATACCAACATCGGGTAAAACGGGGACCGCTGAATATTGTGACAACATCGCAAGGGAGCAGAATTTATGCGAGCCTGGAAACTGGCCAGCCCACGCCTGGTATGTAGGTTATGGCCCCAGCGATGACCCTGAGATCGTTGTGGTCGCCTTTGTCTATCATGGTTCCGAAGGTTCGAGTGTGGCTGCACCAATCGTGCGCCAAGTTCTTGAGGCTTACTTTATCTTGAAAGAGATTGACGAAGAGGCACAGTAGGGTGAGCGACAATCCAAAGGTGAAAACCAGGGAATTCCGCATCAAGGGAATTCGTGATGTTCTGATGGTCGTTCTTGAGGAGGGGGAGTGGGAAAATGAGATCCGGGATTTGCTGATTTACATCAAAGAACGGAAGGATTTCTTTCAAAGCGCGAAACTGGCTATCGATGTAGGTGAACGCAAGGTAAAAGCCACGCAAATTGCGGATCTGCGAGCCGGGTTATCAGAGCAGGGCGTCAGTCTGGTGGCTATGTTTTCAGGATCTGTTCAGACAAAGAACAACGCGCGAACCTTTGGGCTGGAAACCGACCCGCAAAATATCCGCGTTACTTCCGGAAAAAAGATGCGGTTATTGCCAGATGGCGGTGAGAACGCCATCATGTACAACCACACTCTGCGATCAGGCGCAAAGGTGAATTTTTCTGGAAGCGTTATGGTGATAGGAGATGTGAATCCTGGCGCGGAGGTGATTGCGGCAGGGAGCGTTGTGGTATGGGGGCGTATACGCGGAAAAGTGATTGCAGGTTCAGGTGGTGATGAAGGGGCGATGATCTGCGCGTTGGAGGTCAGCCCTCTGCAATTGCGCATAGCCAATATTGAAGCGGGAAAAGGACTGCAAATTGAGAATCCTGTTAAAATCAATTGCCAGGATTCAGAATTGACCTTTACAGCCTGGAAAAAATAAGACGTTGTTATAAGGAGAAATATGGCAGCTCGCATCATTACAATCACATCAGGAAAAGGGGGTGTGGGTAAAACAACCGCCACAGCAAACATTGGAGTAGGACTGGCAGAGTTGGGGAAAAAAGTAACCTGTATCGATAGTGATATCGGGTTGCGCAATTTGGACGTTGTCTTGGGTCTGGAGAACCGGATCGTTTATGATCTGGTAGATGTTATTGAGGGGCATTGTAAAGTGAACCAAGCCATGATCAGGGATAAACGATTTGAAAATCTTTTTTTGATCCCAGCCGCGCAGACGCGGGATAAGAATTCCGTTACTCCTGCAGAAATGGTTGACCTTTGTGAGAGCATTCGTCCGGAAATGGATTACATTCTGATCGATTCCCCCGCTGGCATTGAAGGTGGTTTCAAGAATGCCATTGCACCGGCTGATGAAGCCATCGTGATTACCAATCCTGACGTATCGGCTGTAAGGGATGCTGATCGTATCATTGGGTTGATCGAAGCGGCTGAGAAAGGACCAGCTCGACTTATCTTGAACCGCATCAACCCAGAAATGACCAAACGCGGGGACATGATGGAAGCTGAGGACGTGCTCGAATTACTGGCAATCAAATTGCTGGGGATAGTGCCGGATGACGAAAATGTGCTTATCAGCACGAACAAGGGACAACCGGTTGTGTTAAATCAAAAATCCCGCGCAGGGCAGGCATTCCGGAATATTGCAGCCAGGATCACGGGCAATGAAGTGCCTTTTTTGAACATGACCTTAAAGGACGACTTCATGACGAGGCTGTCGAAGGTATTCAACAAGGAAGGGTAGATATGGCCGATTGGTTAAGAAAGTTGAGCAAAGAAGACAGCGCCGATACTGCCAAAGAACGCCTAAAACTGGTGCTCATCCATGATCGCACAAACCTGACCGCTCGGGTTTTGGATGAAATGAAAGATGAGTTGATCGAAGTAATCTCCCGGCATGTTGCCATTGATCCCACAGAAGTGCAGATCACGGTGAGACATGAAGGTAGGGAGCAGCGATTGATCTGTGATATACCGGTGTTACCGAAGTAAATAAATTATGCGAAGAAATCTGTGGCGCAATTTTGATTTTTTCTTGTTTGGGGCGGTAGTGTTCATGTGCATTTTTGGGGTCATTATGATCGAATCTGCCATAGCCGGAAACGAGGAATTAACCGGGTATCCCCAACGACAATCGATATTTGTTGTTGGGGGGCTGGTGCTTGTGATCATCATGGCTGCGATCGATTATCATTTATGGGCATCGCTGGCCAGGTTCATTTACGTATTTGCTTTTGTCGCATTGTTTGTAATCTTTGTTTACGGAGAAGCCCGCTTCGGGTCTGCGCGCTGGATCGATACGGGTTTGATCCTCATCCAACCATCTGAGATTGTGAAGATCTTGATGATCATGGTTTTGGCAGAACACTTTGACCGGACAAAAGATGAGAAGCGCGATTTTCGGTGGATTGCCAGAAGTTTTTTGCTGACATTTGGAGTTGTGGTGTGGATACTTCTGCAGCCCAATCTATCGACTTCCATTGTCATCTTCGTGATCTGGTTTGCCATGTTATGGGTGTCAGGTCTGCCGCCCAAATATCTGGCAATTCTGGGAGTGGCTGCGCTCGTCTTGATCCTGATCGCTTTCCCGTTTTTGGAAGAATACCAGCAAGCGCGCATTCTCAATTTCATCTTTCCCGATCCTGAAGCCAGTTATGGTGAAGAATATAATATCCAACAATCAAAAATCGCCATTGGCTCAGGGGGATGGTTTGGGGAAGGATACGGGCAGGGAACCCAAGTGCAATTACGGTTCATGAAGGTGCGGCATACTGATTTCATTTTCTCAGTGATAGGAGAGGAGTTTGGCTTTGTCGGTGCCATGGCGGTGATCGGCTTGATGGCGTTCATTATCATCCGCTGTTTACGGATTGCACAGACTGCCGCAGATAATTATGGTTCTCTGCTGGCATTTGGCTATGCAGCCATGCTGTTCTTCCAGACGGCTGTCAATATTGGGGTGAATCTCAACCTCGTTCCTGTCTCGGGTTTGCCATTTCCATTTCTCAGTTATGGAGGAAGTTCTCTGATTTCTACCATTCTGGGCATTGGTTTGGTAGAATCAGTAGCGTTGAGAAAGAAGACCATTCAATAGAGGCATTTTATGACGAGTGAATTGAAACCTGTCCGAGTTCGTTTCGCGCCTTCTCCAACCGGACATCTGCATTTGGGAAGCGCACGAACAGCATTATATGATTATCTGATTGCGCGGAAGACAGGTGGTCAGTTCATTCTGCGAATCGAAGACACCGATCGAAAGCGGCTGGTAGAGGGCGCAGAAGAAGAGCTCATGAGCAACCTGCGCTGGCTTGGTTTGGAATGGGATGAGGGTCCAGATGTGGGAGGTCCGTATGGACCGTATCGTCAATCTGAGCGAAAGCAGATCTACCAGGAGCACGGCGAAAAACTGGTGGATCTGGGCTATGCCTATTATTGCTTCTGTACGCCCGAGCGATTGGCAAAGGTTCGAGAGGAAAAACAAAAGAAAAAAGAACCACCTCACTATGACCGCCTGTGCCGGTCAATACCAATCGAGGAAGCCAGAAACCGTATTGCGGCAGGCGAACAACACGTTTTGCGCTTTAAGACGCCAACGGAAGGCACCACTGTTGTCAAAGACCTGCTGCGTGGGGACATCGCTTTTGAGAACAAAACACTGGATGATTACATTCTGATCAAATCAGATGGATGGGCTTTATACCATCTAGCAGCGGTAGTAGATGACCATCTCATGAAGATCACGCATGTGGTGCGCAGTTCTGAATGGCTGCCCACTTCTCCCATTCACAGTTTGATTCACCAGGCGTTTGGTTGGGGTGAACCGGTATGGGTGCACCTTTCGGTGTTGCTGAAGCCGAGCGGAAAAGGCAAAATGAGCAAGCGGGAAGCGGTGGCGTTGAGCGGTGAGGGGTATTCCATCTTTATTAAAGATATGCAGGGTTTAGGATACCTGCCTGAGGCAGTGATCAACTGGGTGGCACTGATGGGATGGAGTTATGACGACCGCACCGAGTTCTTTAACATGCCGGATCTGATTGAAAAATTCTCACTTGAAAAATTGAACCCTGCCCCGGCAGCTACCAACTTCGCCAAATTTGATCATTTCAACAAATTACATATCAAGGCGCTGAGCGATAAACAATTGGCAGAACGGCTCTTGCCGTATTATGAAGCCGCCGGCATCCATACTACGCTCGCTATGTTAGAAAAGATCGCGCCCATAGTAAAAGAGCGGATCATCACTCTGGATGACGCGGTAGAAATGACACGCTTCTTGTTTTCGCAGGATGTGGCTTATTCCAAAGAGCGCATGTTAATGGAAGGGTGCAGCGTGCAGGAGACCTTCGACATTGGCAATCGGATGATGAAAGCGTTGCAATCTCAACAAGATTGGAATACAGTGGCATTGGATACCCTTGTAAGAGGGCTGATGGAAAAAGAAGGAAAAGAACCCAGGCAATTTCTGGGGTTCTTGCGCGAGGCGATCAGCGGGCAACGTGTCACCCCACCACTCTTTGAATCAATGGAAATTTTAGGAAAAGAAACCGTCGTCAAGCGTTTGGAAGAGAATTTGCAATTCATCCACGAGAATTCTGAGGACTCCGGGTAAAAATTCCAAAATATGCGGATCGGTGGTAAAATAATGCGCGCGAGCACATTGGGGGCTCGTCTAATGGCAGGACAGCAGACTCTGGATCTGTTTGTAGAGGTTCGAATCCTTTGCCCCCAGCAAAAACAAAAAAGACCTTCTTTTTTTGGAAGGTCTTTTTTGCATCAACTTTCGATTTATTCGATCACTTCGTAGGCGTATGAGCCAACCTCAGCATTATCTACCAGCAGCTTGAACGTGTAACCGCTGTCTACTGGCCAGTCTGCAGAGGGGGTAAGATTGAATCCAACGAATGTATCTTGACCAACTGTGATGATCACACCTTCATTGACGGTTGAGAAATCGACCGACGCTTCGCTGATCAATTGATCGTAATAGTAGAATTGTCCGGTCATGATTCCAGATTTTGGAGCGCCTTCCACCTGAACTGAAACGTAAATGACATCTGACGGGTAGAATTGCGTGGTGGGGTTGATAGGTTGGTAATTCTCATCCAGACCTTCGGCTAGTGTGACACTTTTTACGGTAACCCCTTCTTCTTTGCTGCCGCAGGCAGCCAAAAGGAGTAGACCAGCCACTACGCTGATAATCAAAAAGAGATTTCTTGTCTTCATGGTTATACCTTTTCCAAATAGGTTTGCAAGGGATCAAAGCCCTAAAATTTTCTTCAATGCCGCTTTTTGTTCGGCGGTTAGTGCCTCGATCTCATCAATGGCAGGACCTTTATACAGATCCCCACGTTTGTCGGTGAGGTGTCCCCACCCGGCGGCACGCAACAAAGGCCATGGTCCTCCGGGCAGTTTAAGCTGGTCTGCTACCTTATAAGCTGCGTTGATGATGTCTTGATTGGTCTTCTTGGCAAGAGCAGCTTTTTGGCTCTCGAGGCTCACAACAGTGGTTTGTGCTTTTGTTCTCGGGATGGCTGTTTTTGTCCCAGCGCCGGCTTTTCCGCTCACCTTGGCTGCGCCGCTCACTCCCCCCGTTCCGCTTTTCCCAGCCACTCTGGAGGTTCCTGCGGTCGCTTTCGAGGTTGTGGTGGCTTTCTTCTCTGTAGCGCCTGACAATTTCTTTAGAAAATCTTCAACTGGATTACCCATTTCGTCTCCTTTTCAAATATGAGGTACTTTATTCCCATTATAGCAGGTGAAGTTCATATATTCTATGGCCCCCATTTTCTGTAATATTTTGTTAATACTTGGCGCCAAGAGTGAAGAACGGGGTTGTTTCCGCTCTGGATCGCGGCAGTTGCACCGCCAGTGCGATAAGAAAGGCGACCCGAAAGATCTCTTAAAATTTTTTATCCATGAATTCGAGTACAGCAAGCCCCCAAAGTTAGATTCGGATCAATTCAAAGAGAAATTAACAAAACCGGCTGCCTTTTTAATAGTGAAGAGCAGCCGGTTTGCACAAGAACTTTACTTCTTTACTGCCTGGCGGATGAGCCCGACAATGGCCATTAACGCACCTCCGCCGACTCCACTGCCGAGAACGCTGGAAAGGATAGATGTGAGATCCAGTGAACTTGCATTTCCAATTCCTAGAGATGGAAGAACCCAGCCAACCAAAATACCGCCGATAATCCCAAGAATGGAATTCCAGACCGGACCCATATTCAGTTTCTTGAGAAGAGCACCTGCGATATTCCCACCGGCAGCGCCACTGACCAACTGAATGAGCAATCCAACGATATCACTGTTCATTTTTACTCCTTATTTCGATCACAATTCCTTTTTTGAGAAACGATATGGACTTTTCCTATGCCTCCTTTCATGTGCACACATTCTCTCTCTACATACATTATACCCACCCATGCAATACCCCTCTCTCTATTTTGTTCGGAATCCGCGCAGGAATAACCAACACTGCGACAATACATGCTCTGAGAATAATTTTTCTTAATCTTGTTCCAGGTCAAATATCACGAATCAATGAGAAGCGATCTTCATTCCGTTGCTGTATTGCGAGTGAGGAGAAATGCCGCAGGGGCTGATGATTGGGAGGTTATCAATTATCCTGTGATGTGCAGATCAGGGTAGCCACGCAAATATGTTTCCCGCTCCTGCTGGAGACGCTCGGCAAGTTTCTCGAATTCTTCTTTCCGGGCTTGTTGTTTATACAGTTCATACGGATTCAGCAGACCCGAATCATCAAAATCGGGCAGGATGGCGGCGATATCGTAATGAAAAATGGGATCTTCCTTCCAATGGATGGAATGGTTAAAGATGGCTTCGATGATGGCAGAGCTATGCCTGATCTTCACTTTTCTGGAGCGCGGATCTGCATCGTCCCCTCCCACGCGACCGGTATTGAGCAGATACACTTCCAGATCGGGGATCGATTGAATGAGTTCGTGAAAACGATTTGCTTGCAGCGCATCGTTCATGGTGAAGAAGGGGTTGGTGCCCGGCACTCGCAGCGATTTTCCGGCTTCCGCTTTGCCCCCGGCTGAGGTACCTGTCGTCTCTCCCAGCATAAAATATTGTGATGCCTGCTGCGGTTTCAGACGGGCTACGGCAGGAATGATGTTGAAGTTGCGATTGAGCAGAAAAATATACTTTACGGGCGGGAGGTTTGAAGGATCGCGGTGGGGAATAACGTTCAATTGGAATGTTCCCCTGCCATTGGTAGTGCGGGTTCCGTCCATGAAGTCTATACTACCATCGTCACGAACGGTCACGTTCTCCAACCAGGATTCCTGTTGGGTCAGAGCTTTGAAGATGGTCGGTTCGTCGTTAACATCCAATCCAAAGGTCTTCGCAAAACAACCATTCTCGGTCGCACACACTCTGCCACCCGGAAAAAGAGCGCAAAAATCGTCCTGAACGGGCAAACTACCGAGCTGCTGACGGAAGGTGGTGGTGGTTTTACCAGTGCCGGAAAGACCGATGATGAGAGCCAGTTCTTCTCTTTCTGTGATCTGTGGGAATACCTTGCAACCGGCATGCAACGCCAGACCCCCCTGCTGGTAAACCCAATGATTCCACATACGTAATCCACCTTTTTTCGACTCACCGAAATAATCAGAACCGAAGACACGGGTGGTCCAGTTTTCGAGATCCACCGCGATCAAGCGCTGGTTTGGGAACCCACTTGCGGGCAGAGAGGGGGTGATGATAATGGTGAATTTCTCTTCATACTGCTCATCTGGTGGGAAGTATAGCTGCTGCTGCATGGCAGCGATGTTGGCATATTGCTGTTCGACGATCAACCTGCATCCGACACGAAAGTCAGGATCGGGTCCAATATACCCTTCAATAGAAACCATGGCGTGATCAGCGATATATTTATCTTGGAGGCGGGCAACGTTTTCATATTCTGCGCGGCTGATGGAAGGTTTTCCTTGCGGGGAATCGCAGACAAAAAAAGTCGATTCGCTGGAGCGGGCAGTAACCTGCGTTTCTATGGAGAAATTTCCTTTCTTCGTTTTGCGCGCACGCGGGCTTTCCTCCATCATGGATCGAAAAGCAGCTTGTGAAGGGTTGATCTGACAAGATAACATTGTTGGATAGGAATTCATTTGCATCTCTGATTTATAATTAACGTTAAAGAAATTCTATGCTACAATGCAAAAAGAGTGCATCTTCGAGTCTCTTAATCTACGACGATGAATGTTATGGTTTTGAGACCGATACGGTGTAAGTGGAAACGCTTGCGCCTCCCTGATTGGAAAGGAGATGTATAAGGATGGTCAAAGAGATCATCTGGATCACAAAATGCCTTTCCAAGGCATTTTTCTTTTGGAGTGGATCATGAAAAGAGACTATTATTTCACCACTAGAGATCTGCTCTTCATCGCTGGTTTCTCGGCAATTGGGGGATTGGCAAGCACATATCTCAATATGGTAGGAGATTTTTTCCAATCCGTATTGGGCTTTTCGGGTACTACCCAATGGGCTGCCGGTATTCATATTTTGTGGATCCTGCTGGCAGTCGGAATTGTGAACAAGCCCGGCACAGCCGTTCTGACGGGAATGCTGAAAGGGGTGGTGGAGTTATTAAGCGGAAACACCCATGGCGTTTTGGTGTTGATCGTGGATGTGGTAGCAGGGTTGATCGTTGAGATAGTCTTCTTCCTGCCTGTTCTTACCCGATACGTAAAAAGTGTTATCGCAGGTGGCTTGGCAGCGATGTCGAACGTTTTTGTGTTCCAAATCTTCGCTTCGGTACCAGCAGATAGCCTGGTGTTTTGGAGTATGCTGGCAGTGGCAGGGATGGCGTTTATTTCTGGTATTATCTTTGGGGGCATATTGAGCCAACTGGTCCTGAGCAATCTTTCTAAAACAGGCGTTATCGCTCCTGGGCATGAAAATAAGAAGACCAAATGGTTCAAGGTTGGCGCTGTTCTGCTGGGGATATTGATATGTTCCGTGGCTGCTTTTGTCTATATACAAACGTCCAAAGGTGAAGGAACGCTTGTAATTTCAGGAAACGTGGCGGCAACACAAAACTTCGATGTGCTGGACACCCATATTTCCCCCATCACAGTTGAATCCAGTTTGCAGGGCAAGGTGGGGACATACACCGGATATCCGCTCAAACAGGTTATCGACGCTGCTCTGCCGGGCGAAGGCTCAGATCTTCTCTTAATTACCGCAACCGATGGATATAGTTACTTTATTACCATGGATGAAGTGAATACCAACCCCGATCTCATCTTGGTGGTGGCTGGGGAAGGATCGGATGCTGTTTACAGTATCGTAGGGGCTGCAAACAGCAAAGCATGGATAAGAGGTGTGGCTGAAATCACCATCGTTCAGAGCATTCCTATTCCTGTTTCTGTGGGTGAACAGCAAATTGCCGAATTTCATTCACAGGACTGGCAGTTTGACATGGATAGCGTTCACTTTGCCCTGGACGAAGGGTCAAAAAAATTGCAGGGAGTAGCTGTCAATAAGGTTCTTTCCTCGATCGAAACAGATGCTCCGTATGCAACCGTGAAATTTATCGGTGCGGATGATGAGTATGCGGTTGACCTGGCAACAATTCAAAAAGATGATTCCATTCGCATTTTCGTGAACATTACGGGTCATGAAGTGAAATATCTGATTGGAACGATCCAAGGAGAAGTTTTATTGGAGAATATTGAACGGATCAACTTGCAGTAACGAAGATGGATATAGAAATCGAGCATTTATCTTATCGGTATAAAGAGGGAGAACCTCTCATTCTGGATGATATTCATTTGCGCATTGCCAGCGGGGAGTGGCTGCTCATCAGTGGAAGGTCAGGCTGCGGAAAGACTACCCTGGCATACGCCATTGCAGGATTTCTGTATCACCAAAAGACAGGCACTTATGCGGGGCGTGTGCGCATTGGAGAAAAGAACATTGAAGATCTCCCTTTGTATCAGATCGCGGATGCAGTAGGGTTTGTGCAGCAGAACGCTGACGACCAATTTTGTACCTTGAATGTGGCAGAAGAGGTAGCTTTTGGGTTGGAGAATAAATGCGTTCCACCCGCTGAGATGAAAGCACGTATCGCAGATTCTATGAGAGTTACGGGGATCGAAGCGTTGTACGAAAGATCTCTGTATGAGCTCTCTGGTGGGGAAAAGCAAAAAGTAGCCATCGCATCTGTGCTGGCGCTACAACCATCTATCCTGATGCTGGACGAACCGACATCCAATCTTGATCTTAAATCAGCGCGCATGATTTTTGAGGTGCTGGCAAAATTGCAACAGACTCACCAGTTGACAGTGATCATCATTGAGCATAAGGTTTCTTTGTTTCAAGACCTGTTCAAACGGTGTGTGCATCTCGAGAATGGAAAAATCACTTTTGATGGACCGATCACCCAATCCCCTTTTAGCAATGCGTCTCTGAAGCTTTTCCCTAAAGGAAATAAGGGAGAAACTGTCGGGAGAGCGCCAATCCTGGAATTGAAAGATTGGAGCTGCCAGTACGGAAACGACTTTCGGTTAGCAATCGATGCCCTTGAAATCTACAGTGGGGAGATCATCGCGCTGGTAGGCGCCAATGGATCAGGAAAGACAACCTTGCTAAAATCGTTGGCGGGGCTCGTTGGCGCACAAAACGGGCAACTCACCTTCCGGGGAGCCGTGCTCCCGATGGTACCCCTTCCGCAAATCGGGCTGGTATTTCAAAATGCCGATGAACAAATATTCATGAATACGGTGCTGGATGAAGTAACGTATGGTCTAAAGAATTTTCATTTGCATGATGATCTTCATGCCCGACAAATGCAAATGCTGTTTGATCAATTTGGTTTGAGCGGAAAGGCTTCAACAAATCCACACCAATTAAGCTATGGAGAAAAGAAAAGACTGAACCTGATCTCTACCCTGGTGCTGGCTCCTTGCATTTTGTTGTTGGATGAAATATTTATCGGGCAAGACATGTATCTGGTGAATTTCATTCTAGAAAGATTGTGCTTATTACGCAATCAAGGAGTTACGGTAATCGCGGCTATCCATGATCCGGCGATGATGCATAGAATGGCAGATCGCATTCTCTTTCTGGAGGATGGCAAAATGCGCTTCTGCCTGCCTTTACAACAAGCGCTCATTTGGTGGCAGGTGAATGGGTACAGGGATTATCTGCTGGAGAAGGAGCTGAGGATATGAAAAAGATTGCCTTCGCTCCAGACCATACGTGGATACATGCACTGCACCCATTCACAAAATTTACAATTTTGATCGGTTTGAGTGTCCTGGTCTTTTTTATCCGATCAGCGCAGGGGATGGTTCTGGTTTTTGCTTTCATCTTAAGTTGCTTTTTCATCGCTTCTCGCAACCCTTTTGTTTATTTTGGGATGCGCACAACCGTGGTGACGGCGCTGATGATCGGAATCATTCAATGCATTTTCACACGCCAGGGAACGGAGGTGTTCAACCTGTTGCGCTTTACGATCACAGATTACGGAATTCAGAGAGCCATCGTGATATCCGTTCGTTTTCTGGTGATTGTTCTCGGCAGTTATCTTTTTATCCTTACTACTTCTCCGTCAGATTTCGCATTTGCAATCATGCAGATGGGAGTACCCTATCGCTATGCTTTTCTGATCGTGACGTCGATGCGGCTGGTACCTATTCTATCCATCGATGGGGAGCGTATCATGGACGCTCAAAGGTTGAGAGGTGCACGCTATGACGTCCGAACGCCACGCCTGGCTCTCCTGCATATGAACGCTTTCCTTGGAGCAGTTTTGTATTCCCTGGTAGAACGGGTGAATACATTATCTATTTCCATGGAGGGGAGAAGTTTTGGCAGATATCACACCAGGACATACCAACAATCGATTCGATTTGCCGTTCGGGATGGCGTTGCATTTGGATGCACGCTTCTGTTGATCTCGATAATTTTCTATATAGATAAGAAATGGAAAATACTTCTATGAAAACAGCAAAGAAAACAAAACCCATGACCAAAACGATCAAGATCATAAGCATTCTGATAGGCGTAGTTGCTTTGGGTGCACTGGTTGTTTCCCTTTCTATGAAACAATTACCTGTTCGGGTGCTCACGGATTACCCGTTCGGTACTTTATGGGAAGAAGGGGTAACCATGCATGAATGTGCAGAATGCCATGACCCAGAGACGGATTTCCATTCATGCAGCACCTGCCATGATGAGCACGGGTCGGTCGAGCTACCCAATCTCTCTTTCTATAATATGATTGAGTTGACCGGGGATGTTGCTGAAGTGACCTTTGTTCCATGGAACCATTTTTTCAACAGTTTCGCTGATTTGCCCAATACATTTATTACGATGGATGAGTTTGTAACCAAATGGGAGGTACCCGATTACGAAAGCATCACCCTCTACACACGCGATGGTGAATTTGTAACCATCAAAAAGAGTGAGATAACAGATAATGCCAAGTTTTTGCCTTATGAAGATGGGATCCGGTTCGCGTCGGATGATCTGCACGTTTCCACCTGGGCAAAAGGGATCGCAAAGATCATCATCGTTGGAACAGAAAGATCGCTTGAAGTCGAAGGACAAAAAACTTCCCTTGGCAGATTACTGCTTGGGAAAACCACCTCCATCACCATTGAAGAAGCAAAAGTGATGTTCCGCAGTGAAGAAGATGGATTGATCAGAGAAGCAATCACGTCAAGCCGGGTAGAAGGTGCAGCTATCACCGATCTGCTGGACCTCGCTAACTATGAAAATGTGGTCTTCACGCAACAGGATGGCACAACCATTACGTTGCCGGTGGAGGAGATCCGAGAGGGGGTTCTGACCAAACAAAAGGCGTCTGTTGTGCTGATCATTCCGGGTAAGGGGCGCAACAATTGGATTTTTGACATTGTAAGGATAGAAGGGAATGTGCAATGAAACGATGGTTAAGGATCTTCCTGATACTGGCTTGTGTTGGGCTTAGTGCCTGTTCCAACGCTGGCGGCGACCTTGTTCTTTTCATTGATGGGAAGGAAAGTATGGTAACAAAGGTTGATTACACGGAGATTGAAGAAAAGGTCAATGTGGATGATGACGAAGATTTTAGCCTGCTGCTGGAATACCTGTTCTACAAAATGGGCGTGAAAGCTGTGGATGAGGTCACATTAATCACAGAAGAATCGGCGCAGACATTCTCGTGGGATGAGATTGCCGATTCTACCTATTGGCGTAATACACGCCAGATCGAGATCCATGGAGAAGAATATATCGTTGATCAGGTCGCTGTCACGACGGAGGGATTCGAAGAAGATGTGGAACATTCCATAACAGATATAGCCCCATTGACCGCAGAAGCGCTGGGCATCCCATTTGGCGAACGGGAATCGGGCTTTGATATCCAGGCAGGATCATACGAACATGTAGTTTGGTTATTCCTGGACGGTTTCGGGTATGAAGGTTTTCAAGCAGCGAAGAGTGAAGGGTTGATTCCTTATTTGGGCTCCTTGGGAGAAATTTTCCCTTCCTATACCATCTATCCCCCGAGAACAAGCACATCCACCGCAGCGCTTTTGTCAGGGCTGGATTCGCAACAAAACGGGGTATGGGCGACCGGCATTCGCAACCTTGGGGTGCCCAGCATCGTTGACGCACTCATTGAGGTGGGCAGGGGCGTGACGATCGTTGAAGGGAGCAGTACGCCCTTCAATTATCCCAATGCAGTGGTTGTCCTATCTGGTGATAGAAATGGAGATGGATCAACGGACGATAACGTTTTGATGAATGCCAAAGAAACGATCGCCAATGGGGTGGACGAACTATTGATGATCCATTTTCATGGGATTGATGATGCAGGGCACACCTATGGACCGTATTCTCCACAGTGGAATGCAAAAATCCCAGAAATAGATTCTTCTGTTGAGCAGTTGATTGAACTGCTGCCTGCAAAGACCCTGGTGATCATCTTCCCTGACCACGGGATGCATTCTGTGGAAAACGATACGTCGTTAGGAAACCATGGAAATCTGATTTTCGAGGATATGGGCACGTACATTATTTTGTATCAAAAATAAGGAGTTCGAAAGCCAAAATTGAAAGGAGCAAAAATGACAAAGAAAAATGCTGTACTTCTCACGACTGTGTTGCTAATGATTTTCCTGGTAGGTTGTGGCGCAAAACATCCTGCTGTGGATTGGACTTTGAAAATATCCGGAGATGTAGCAACGCCCTTGGAATTATCTTTTGCCGATCTGGCAACCATGAATCAGGTAGAATTGAATGATATCCTGATGGAGAAATCTACCGGTGAAGATGAGGTCACTTCATGGTCAGGGGTTGCACTGGATGAGCTATTCGCCCAAGCAGGAGCACCAACAGATTATGTCTCCATAACAGCCATCGCCTCTGATGGTTATTCCATCGAGGTTACGAAAGAGGAGCTTACGGGGGGGATCATTGCATTAAAGGATGCCGGTGAATGGATCGTTGAGGTCAGCCCTGATAAAGGACCCATTCGCATGGTTGCCCCCTTAACGCCGGCAAACCGTTGGGTTTACTCGATTATGGAAATTCAGGTGAATCAATAATCATTTGAAAGAGCGGCTTTCGAAACGGAAAACGTGCGGGATGTGTTTGATCCCGCACGTTCCTTAACCTGGTCTGAAACGAAATGCTTCCATAATATTGGGCAGCGATTCGATGCGAGTCAGCACCCGGCTGAGTTGGGTGATATCGGTGATGTCCAGTGTCAGATTGATGACCGCCAGATTATTGGAAAGATTGATCTTGATGTCTCGCAGGTTGATACCTTCATTGCTAAGAATAGAGGAAATATCGTTCATCAGACCCTGGCGATCATATGCTTTGATCTGCACATCCACCGGAAACGTTCGATGTGCCTCTCCCCAATTTACTTTGATAATCCTTTCATGGTCTTTGACCGAAAGCATATTGGGGCAATCTTGCCGGTGAATGGTAACACCTCGCCCGCGCGTGATATAGCCCATGATTGCATCACCTGGGGCAGGGCTGCAGCAGCGCGCAAAATGTGTGAGGATACCCTTTAATCCAAGAACGTTAACGGTGTCAGCACCTTCTTGTTCGGCAACCGGCGCATGTACCTTAAAGAGAGGGTCCTCGTTGTCTTTTTCAACATCATCCAATTTGCTGATCAATTTGCGCAGCGAGAGATCTCCGCATCCGAGGGAAATGTACAATTCCTCTTCGTTTTTCAGATCGAGGGAATGCGCTAAGTTCTCGATATTGACGTTTTCCAAACCCAAACGGCGAAATTCTTTATCCAGGATACTGCGACCCTGGTTGAGGTTCTGCTCCTCATCCTGTTTTTTGAACCACTGCCGAATTTTGGAACGCGCACGCTGGGTTTTGACCAATCCCAGGTTGATGTTCAACCAGTCTCGAGAAGGACCGCCATGTTTGGAAGTGAGTATTTCTAATTGATCTCCGGTTTGCAGATGGTAATCGAGAGAGACGAGCTTTCCATTCACTTTTGCCCCGCGGCAGCGATTGCCGATCTCTGTGTGGACATGATACGCGAAGTCAATGGGTGTTGATCCACGGGGAAGGTCAATAATATCACCGCGCGGCGTGAAGACATATACGCGATCTTCAAAAACGTCGCTCTTCATGCCGTCTACAAATTCCTGAGCGTCATCCACATCCTGCTTCCAATCCATCAACTTTCGCAACCAGTTTATCCGCTGCTGATACGTGTCTGAAAAAGGCTTTTTTTCCTTATACATCCAGTGGGCAGCAATCCCAAACTCAGCGTTCTGGTTCATTTCAGACGTGCGGATCTGGACCTCGAGGGTCTTTCCATCGGAGTAAATGACAGCCGTGTGCAAGGAGCGGTAAAAATTATCCTTGGGGGCGGCAATATAATCATCGAATTCGTTCGGAATGGGGCGCCAGTGGGTGTGGATCAAGCCAAGAGCGGCATAACAGGATGGGATATCAGGAACAATGAGCCGCACTCCGCGCAGATCGCGCACCATTTCGAAGGGCATGCCCTTGTCGGTCATTTTTCTATATATGGAATAGATATGCTTTGGGCGACCGCTGATCTCCGCATCGATCTTTCCTTTTTTCATCACCGCGTCCAGGTCTTTTATAATGAGCGCGATCTCCTCTTCACGGTCTTTCCGACGGTCCGAAAGTTTTTGCGCGATCTCTTTATACATTTCCGGTTTTATATAACGCAGAGAAAGATCTTCCAATTCCCACTTTAGCTGCCAAATGCCCAGGCGATTGGCAAGCGGAGCAAAGATATCCAACGTCTCCTTTGCGATACTATAGCGTTTCTTTTCCGGCATGTGGCTGAGAGTGCGCATATTGTGCAAACGATCTGCCAGCTTAATCACGACCACGCGGATGTCGTCGCCCATGGCGAGAAGCATTTTTCTTAACGTCTCGGTAGCCAGTTCATGCCGGCGGCTGCGGGCGTGTTTTAAATCTGAATCTTCACCGTCTTCATCGATTTCGGCATTGCCCTGTGCGGACGTTGCTTCTTTTTTCTCCACCATCTGATCTGCCCTGGCGACACGGGGGAGATTGGTCAGTTTCGTAACCCCATCCACCAGTTTCGCAATTTCGGCGCCAAACTTGTTCTCCAAATCTTCCAGGGTGACGGGGGTGTCTTCTACCGTATCGTGCAACAGCGCAGCCGCGATCATTTCAGGTGGAACCTGCAGGTCGGCAAGGATCTCAGCGACAGCCAGACAATGGGTAATATAAGGCTCGCCTGAAAGTCGTTTTTGTCCTTCATGGGCTTTTTCCGCGAATTTATAAGCGCGCAGGATCAGATCGCGGTCTACAACCGTATATATTTCAGGGAGCTTGGCGAGCAGCGTGTCAATTTCCATAGAAGAATTAGCAATTGATTACGAATAAGTATAATCTTCAATTCTTTAATTCACTCATTTAAATGCCTCAACTTTCAAAATTTTCAATCAATTCGCGTAGGTTTATGTCGTTAAAAGAAGCATAGATTCGATCTGCCTTATCCAGAGGCAACTTTTGGGTCAAGGGATTGGGAACAGCAATACAAAATATGCCCGCGTTTTTTGCTGCCTGGATACCGCTAGGCGAGTCTTCAAAAGCGATAACTTCTGAAGGGGGTAATCTCCATTTTTCCAAGACTAAATCATAAATTTCTGGATGTGGTTTGGAATGTGACACTTGATCGCGCGTGCATACCGGATCAAAAACGTGATCCAATTTCAGGTTTTGAAGGTGTCCGGAGACCCAATCTCTGTGTGAATTTGAAGCAATAGCGAGCCTCAGGTTCAGCGCTTTTCCGGTTTGAATGGTGTTGACCACACCTTCACGAGGATTGTCGAAAGGACCGGAGGTAAGCGTGAAATGATCGTATAACTCCAGTGCCAATCGGATCTGATCATTAGACAAACTCATTTCGCGCATGATATCCTGCACGAACCGATTATCGGTGGCGCTTCCAATATAATCCAAATACCGTTCGAGAGGGAAGGTCAATTGAAAATGGTCGAACACTTTTTCCCAGATATGGACTTCAGCGGTTTCCGTATCGAGTATCAAACCGTCGAAATCGAAGATGATGCCTTTGATCTTCATGATATTAGAAAATGGCGTCGGTCAATCCCAACGCTTGTTGAAGGTAAAGAATATCTTTCTGTAAATTCACATTAACAGGCACGCCCTGCCTTGCCACAATTTTTTCCATTTCGAATTCCTTTTCACCGGCAGTGTAGATGCGAGGCTTGCCGGGAGCTTTGCGAGTGTTCCGCAGCGTGCGCAGCAGGTCGCCAATATTTTTCTTGAATTCATTGACAGGCAAGAAATTTTCAATGTTCATTGCCAGGAAGAAATGACCCACTCGAAAATGGGTGGGTTGATTATTCTCACCCAAACCGGAAAGCTGAAATAAAAAAGCGCCGCTTTGAAGGGCAGAGGAGAGGATCTCAACGATGGTTGAAAGGCAATAACCCTTGTGGCTGCCGTTCAGTTCATCCACCCCTCCCAGGGGAAGCAGCGCGGCTCTATCGTGGACGATTTCCTGCAAGATCTGATCAGGATCGGTCATGGGTTTGTTATCCTGATCGATCACCCAACCAACAGGGAGCGCTTCTTCGGCGCGCGCCAGAACTTCGATCTTTCCACGCTGTGTAATGGAAGTAGCCCCATCAAACAGGAAAGGGCAGTCTTCATCCGTTGGGGCTCCGAAACTGATAGGATTGGTTCCCAGCGTGGGTTGTGTGCCATGCGTTGGAGAAACACAGGGGCGAGCATTGGTGAAGCTCATACCGATCATGTCTTGCTGTACAGCCATCAGTGGATAAAAGCCGTCGATGCCAAAATGGGTAGAGTTCCGCACAGCCACCGCACCCATGCCGAACTCTTGGGCTTTGGTGATTGCCATTTGCATGGATTTGGTCGCAACCACCATACCGAGTCCATGATTGCCGTCGATTACTGCGGTAGTGGGCGATTCGCGAACGACTGTCAGCCTGGCTTCTTTTTCAATCAAACCGCTTTTTAACCGCTCATAATACATGCGCAGTCTTCCAATTCCGTGCGATTCGATGCCGCGCAGATCGGATTTTATGAGCACGTCGGCACACATTCTGGCATCTGCCTGAGGAACGCCCGCCTTTAGAAACACCGCAAGCATAAAATCGTACAGTTTTGTAACAGGCACGTGAATAGTATCTTGTTCCATCGAAGATCCTTCATCCAAATGATATTGGACTATTTTAGCATCTCTATGTGAGATATGGACCTTGAAAGGGAAAGGTTTTGAAGAACCTGCTGCTGTGTTTTGTCCAGCGATCCACAAATTGTTGCTGCCAGCAATTCGCCAACTCCCGCTCCCAACATGAACCCCTGACCGCACATCCCAACCGCCAGCAATAAGCCAGGCAGGTCAGGAACAAAACCTAGAAAAGGTGAACCATCTGGTGTCATCGGGTATAGCCCGCGCCAGGTGCGTCTGACGCGAATATTTTGTAGCCTGGGAATGAGGGCAAGCAAGCGTTTGGCGGCTATAGGAAGGAAATCAGAGGTACTCTGCGTATCGAAACCCTGCACAGGAGGTTCGGGGGAGTAACAAAAAAGTACCTGCCCGGTGGAATGCTGATAAAAATAAAAGTTGGATGTAACATCTATGGGGCGCATATCTACAATCAACGGATCCAGGAAGATTTGGACCGGCTCAGTGATGCCAGCCTCATGGGATTCGGGTGAAACGGGAATGTCAACCCCTGCCAGTTTCGCCATTTCGCCTGCCCATGCACCCGCAGCGTTGATGACCACTGCGGTTGAATAGTGCCCACGGGTGGTCTGGACACCTACGATCTTGCTGTTGTGTTTCGTAAAACCAATGACAGATTCATTGAAATGAAATTCAGCATGGCGAGCTACGGCATGTTTGTAAAATGCAAACAGTGAGAGGAGAGGGGAAGCATGCCCGTCATCTGGAGAAAAGGTTCCGCCCAAAAGCCCCTGTGGATTTAGATCTGGAACCACATCAAGCATAGCTTTTGAATCCAACCAATCGATGTTCAGGTTGCACGCCTTTTGCTGAAGCAAAAGGTTCTTTAGGCTGATCTCATCTTCTTTTCGATACACTGCGTAAACGTACCCACCTTTTTTCCACTCGATCTCATCACCGTACGTTTCTTTCCAGATGGAGAGAATTTGAAGACTGCGCTGGCACAACCAGGCTTTGGATGGATCGGAATGCGTAGCACGGATCCCGCCGATAGCGGCTTTGTTCGAAACCTGACCGATGCTTGAGCGGTTATCCAGAACAAGAACTTTTAATCCAACTTTCGATAAAGAGAAGGCGGCTGGCACGCCGATAGATCCTGCACCAATGATGATGACATCATAGTTTGCGTTAGGCATGATCGGAATCCCCTTCACGAGCGTCTTTTTCGACGAATGTTATCAATGGAACCTCCACAACCAGAGGTCTTTTCGAAAATGAAGTGATCTCATCCTTTTGCACACCTTCTTCTTGCATGATCTGCAAAATCAACGCTTCGCAGGTTTTTCCGCCACAGGCACCCATGCCAGCTCTGGTGATGGCTTTAAGTTGGTTGAGGTCGTGCATACCGCCTCGAATCAAATCGCGCAGCTCTTTTTCCGATACCCTCTCACAGCGACAAATGATTGTCTCTTGTTCTTCTTGACCCTTGACCCAATTTGGGGTGGGCAATGGTGGTATCTTTTCTAAATGGATACCAGCGATCCGCTCGGCTATCTCGCCTGGCGCTACCAGTTTGAGGAGGGAAGTGTGGTCCATTTTTGAAGATTGAACTGCTTGAACGACCTCTGCAACGCCGATCACGCTCCCCTCGCGATCTGTAACAGGAAAGGATTGACCAATGACATCGTCTTTGTTGATGTGGAACTCGCAGGGAAGCGTGACGATGGGAAAGCGAGCATCCTTGCGATAGTCGACCAGAGTGATTGCAAGACCGGGGCAGCCAATCACACATTGGGCACACCCGTTGCACTTTCCTTCGCTGTCAAAGAAATCAGGGATCGAGAGAATATCATCGGGTGGAATCTGAATCAGGTGCTGAACACACAACCCCGAACACGGGTTGCATGGAATTTCCTGCACACAGTGAAATACAGGGTGAACTTTTGAAGAGGTGTGGATCGTTTTGGAGTCGCGAATTGGTCCGGGTTTGGAAGAAAGAACCTGTTTGAAGCGCATAAGTTCTGTGAGCTCTGCATCAGAGACACTACCTTTTTGGAGTTGCGTCAGGATTTTCTGTGCAGTGATCTTGCCCGAAACAATAGCAGCAGATGCCTCGGCTATCTCCTCCGCATCGCCAGCCGCATGCACTTGAAAACCAAACTCCTGTGCTTGTTGGAAAAGTTCATTCACCGGGCTCAAACCAGCCGCAATAAGAATTCCATCACAAGGAATAGTTTTTTCGGTGTTCGGAATCGGTTGAAAGCTTTCATCCACTTCAGCAATGGTGACTGATTTTACCTGGTCCGCTCCATTCGCTCTCAGAATGGTGTGGGATGGAAAGATGGGCACACCCAACCGCTTTAGTTTATCGAGATGAACCTTATAGCCACCGCACTGTGCAAGCAGTTCAGCCAACCCGGCAATATGGATGCCAGCCTGGATAGCATGATAGGCTGCAATCAGCCCCACATTTCCGCCACCGACCACGAAATAAGTCTGTCCGGGAGTCACCCAGTCATGGTTGAGCAGAGTTTGGAACGCGCCGGCTCCCAAAATTCCTGGGAGGGAGTTTCCGGAAAAACGCAACGATTTTTCTCTTGCTCCGGTGGCAACAACCAGAATCTCCGGGTCGATGAGCGCATATTGGCGATTGTCTTTCAACACGCCCACCTTATGATCGCTGAAAACTGCGACTGCCGGCGAGTTCAGCCACATTTCTACCGAAGTGCAGTGCGTTGCTTCGCCAGCCAGTTGTCTGGCAATGTCGATACCGCGCGTGCCAGCATACACAAATTCTTTTGAACCAAAGAAACGATGCGTTTGCAGCACAAGCTTGCCGCCGGCTTCGCTCTTATCGTCCACAAGCAGCGTTTCGACGCCATGTTTTCCCAATTCAATGGCGGCGGATAAGCCAGCCGGACCAGCGCCTATGATTAACACTTGAACGGATTTACGGATAATGGGGTGTTGTTCAGCGGGGCTGCTCTCAGGAAGGGCGTAATGCCCATTAAGGGATGCAAGTTGTATCCCTTCGCGAACAGGTTCCATGCATGCCTTGCGCGGAAAACCATCCACAAGGAGCATGCATTGCGAGCACTGACCATTCGCACAAAAGATGCCTTGTGGAAAATGATCTTTGTGATGATACTGAAAGACATGGTATCCGTTAGCGATCAATGCGGAGGCAATGCTTTCATTTTCATAGCCCTCGCAGGGTTGCCCATTCCAGGTGAAATTGACTTTCTTCCCACGGTTTATGGGGAGAATGGGATGGGATTCGATACGATGGTTGATTTTTTGCATATTTGTATCTGTATGTTGTTGGTATTATAAAGAACAATTGAATCAGAATATATTGAGGATTACCAGTTAATAAGATCATAAAAGTATATAGAAAATGGTATGCTATGTTAAAATTTATTGATCTCTAGTTCTGGAGTTAGGCTATGAAAAAGATAGCGGTGTTAACAAGCGGGGGAGATGCTCCCGGTATGAATGCAGCGATCCGTGCTGTTGTGCGCACGGGTATACAGAAAGGGATGGAAGTGTTTGGAGTTCCCCTTGGGTATTCCGGATTGATCGATGGCAAATTCATTTCCATGGGTCCACGTGACGTGGGAGGGATCATCCAAAAAGGGGGAACGATTTTGGGAAGCGCTCGCTGTGAAGAATTCAAAACCGAAGCTGGCAGGATGAAAGCACTGCGCGCATTGAATGGAAACGGAATCGAGGGGTTGGTTGTGATCGGTGGAAATGGTTCACAAACAGGATCATACTATTTCTCCGAGATGGGTTTCCCGGTGGTGGGGGTTGCCTCAACCATCGACAATGACCTGGTCGGTTCTGATGTTACCATTGGGGTGGATACTGCATTGAACATTGCACTGGAGGCGATCGATCGCTTGAAGGTTACCGGTTCTTCCCATCAACGCGCGTTCTTGCTGGAAGTGATGGGGCGCGATTGTGGATATCTGGCGCTGATGGCGGCGATTGCCGGTGGGGCAGAAACCGTTATCTTGCCAGAAGTGGATGTGGATCCTGAGGAGATCGTGAAGGTGTTGGCGAGAGCATATGAGCGCGGCAAATCACATGCCATCGTTGTGGTTGCAGAAGGTGCCAAGTACAATGCCACAAAACTGGCTGACTATTTTGAACAGCATAATGAAGAGATCGGCTTTGCCCTACGCGTTACCATTCTTGGGCATGTTCAGCGGGGAGGTTCACCCAGCGCACAGGATCGTATTCTTGGCAGTCGCTTGGGTGCTGGGGCAGTGGATTGTTTGGCAAAGGGTGAATATGGCGTGCTGGTGGGATGGGTGAATAATGCGTTGAAAACCACCCCCTTGAAGGATGTGGTGGGAAAAACGAAAACTATCGACATGGAACTGTTTGAGTTGGCGCGCGTTCTCGATTAAACAAAAAATTCTGCAATTTTGCAGAATTTTTATTTCACCGACTTCAAGTACGATTGGATGAAACCATCAATATCCCCGTCGAGGACAGCCTGGGTGTTTCCCTCTTCGTAATCTGTACGATGATCCTTCACCATCTGGTACGGATGGAGGACATATGAGCGTATCTGGCTTCCCCATTCGATCTTTTGAAATTCTCCCTTCAGAGCAGAAATTTGTTTTTCCTGTTCTTCCAGTTTCATTTGATAGAGTCGACCGCGCAGTACTTTGAGAGCGTTTTCTTTGTTTTGCAGTTGTGAGCGTTCATTTTGACAGGTCACTACGATACCGGTTGGTTTGTGCGTAATGCGTATAGCAGTAGCATTCTTCTGCACATTCTGACCACCTGCCCCGGCTGATTTGAACACATCGATCTCAATGTCATCGGAGTTGATGATTATTTCGGGATCTTCGGCAGTGACCTCAGGCAACACTTCTACCTGAGCGAAAGAAGTGTGGCGGCGGTGAGCGGCGTCAAACGGCGATAAGCGGACAAGGCGATGCACCCCCTTTTCTGCGCGCAGGTAACCATATGCATATTTACCAGCAACCGTGATGGTTACGCTTTTTATGCCGGCTTCTTCCCCTTCGGTCAAATGGATGATCTCGGTTTGAAATTTTGAGCGTTCTGCCCAACGCAGGTACATGCGCTGCAACGTAGCAGCCCAGTCCTGCGCATCAGTGCCTCCGGCACCTGCGTTGATTGAAAGGATGGCATTCCCTTTGTCATAGGGACCTGACAACAGGGTATCAAATTCTAATGAGTCGATGTGTGCCTCGAGCTTTTGTATTTCAAGCTCAAGCTCATCACGCAAAGATTCATCATCCATCACTGCCAGATCATGCAATGATTGGGTCTGTTTGACCAAGTTTTGCCATTCTTCCAGCTCATCATGAAGGTCAGAAATTGTTTTCATAGTCTGGCGGGCATGGGCTGGGTTATCCCAGAAATTTGATGATTCAGATTCTTTAGAGAGCGCAGCTAGCTGTTCTTGTTTGCCATCCCAGTCAAAGATGCTCCTTGAGGGTTTGAAGTTTGGATAGACAGTTATTGGCTCGATCGATTAAATCCTGCACAATGGTCTCCTATAGGTTTTCGTGATAAACAAACCAGTATTATATGCGGAAATAACGAATCAGGATAGTTTTCCCGCCAACTGCCCGCATCCGGCACGAATTTGTGTCCCTTTGCTCATTCGTATCGTGGCGGGAATACCATGCTCATGGAGAATTTTTTGGAAGGATTTGATTGCACTCGCCGATGGGGCGGTATGGGGAAAGTGGGGGGTCGGGTTCAAAGGGATCAAATTTACATGGCAGAGCAATCCTTGCAGGAGGGAACCCAGTTGCTCCGCATCTTTTCTGCTGTCATTGAAACCAGAGATCATTACATATTCGAAAGTGACCCGACGGTTTGTGAGCGCGATATATTCCTTTACCGATTCCATGAGCATTTCGATCGGAAATTTTTTGTTGATCGGAATGAGTTCATCGCGTTGTTTATTGGTGGGCGCGTGTAAGCTGATGGCAAGATTAACTTGAGAGAAATCTCGCCCGAATTGAATGATCTTTTCTGGAATGCCAATGGTAGAAAGGGTGATCCTGCGAGCTCCAAGGTTCAATCCAGCGTGGTCGTTCATGATCATAACGGCTTTCCTGACATTTTCGTAATTCAAGAATGGTTCTCCCATTCCCATGATAACAACATTCGTAATGGTACGTTGGTCTGCATTGAGGGCTCGGGTGAAAAACAATATCTGTGCGAGCATCTCGCCACTGGAAAGATGCTGTTTTAGTCCAAGCCTCCCGGTGGCACAAAACTTACACCCGACCGGACAGCCTGATTGAGAGGAAATGCAAATTGAAATCCTCTGATTGGAATACATCAGGACGGTCTCGAGGGTATCCCCGCCAGGGAGCTGAAAGAGAACCTTCTGCGTCGACCCATCTGGAGATTCGAGGGAACCTATCACCTGAAGAGGGGAAATGATGAATTCTTGGGCAAGTTTCTGCCGCAAGGTTTGGGGAAGGACCGTGAATTGATCCCAGGCATCAAAATGGGAATGATACAAACCTTGCCAGACCTGCTTGCAACGGAATGCAGGTTGGTGGATGGATTGGAAATAAGTCTGGAGCTCTTCTGTATCCAGATCAAGAATACATTTCATAAAGATCAATCAAATAACTGCATGATATTATCGATCACCATATCTGGTTGGGGAGCCCAGGTTTGCAGGTCCTGGCGGGTGGCAATGCCTGTGAGAACCAGAGCTGTTTTACAGCCGGCGTTGTAACCACCCAAAATATCCGTCTCAAGGCGATCGCCGACCGTGAGTGTTTCGTCAGGTTTTGTACCCAAACGCTCCAGACAGGCTTCGAAAAGATAGGGTTGCGGTTTTCCAGCCACTTTTGCTTTTACTCCTGAAGCAGTCTCGAGGGCTGCCAAAAATGTCCCTGCGCCTGGAGCGAACCCCTCAGGGGTGGGGTAGGTAGCGTCGGAATTGGTAAAATAGAAAGGAAGCCCTGATTGAATGAACAGAGAGGCTTTTTTCAGCCGATCATAAGAAACATCAGGATCGAACCCCCCCACTACGGCAATAGGGTTTTCCTCTGTGAATGGGAAATTGTATTCCTGGATGGTGGTTTGCAGAGCCGGAGAACCCATGACGTAAACGGGTCCTCCCTGCGGGAAATCTTTGGCAAGCAGGTAACCGGTTGCCATCGCAGAAGTAAAAATTTGCTCTTCTGAAACGTTTACGCCTAATGATTGAAATTTCTGGATGTATTGCGCTACAGTGCTCAGTGCATTGTTGGTGGCAAATAAAAATTTTAGATGACGTGCCTCAAATTGATGAAAGAGTTCGTTAAGATCACATAAGGGGTCATTGCTCTTCCACAGTACGCCGTCCATATCCAGGATCACGGCTTTAATACTATTATTAATAAGATTCATCCTTTTCTCCCATTCTCCAATAAAATAAAAATGCCGCATGCCAAACTGGCATCCGGCATTATTGTACATCATTCGGTGGTTAAGGTTGTGGTGGAATGAGAACTGTATCGACCAGCCCGTATTCGACCGCTTGTTCGGCGCTCAGATATAAATCGCGCTCAGTATCTTTTTCGATCACTTCGATCGGTTGGCTGGTGCAGCTTGAAAGAATCTCATTCAAACGAGCTTTAAGGCGTAAGATCTCTTTGGCTTGGATCTCGATATCAGACGCCTGCCCTTCTGCCCCCCCCAGTGGCTGATGCATGTGAATGGTGGCGTGCGGCAGAGCATACCGTTTCCCTTTCGTGCCTGCAGCCAGGAGAACCGTGCCAAAAGATGCGGTTACTCCAACAGCCACCGTGCTGATAGAGTTAGGGATCATTTTCATTGTGTCGTAGATTGCCAACCCCGAGTAGATCTGCCCACCTGGCGAGTTAATGTACATGTGGATCTCTTTTTCTGCATCTTCCCGGTTCAAATAGAGCAATTGAGCCACAATGAGATTTGCAATTTGATCGTTGATAGCTGATCCGACAAAAACGATACGTTCGCGTAGCAGTAGCGAAAAGATATCATAGGCTCGTTCCCCACGGCTGGATGATTCGATCACCATGGGGATGACATTGGAAAAGTCTTGATTTTTCATTTATTTACCTCTTTCTCCAGGAATGAAATCACTCAGATCGTGTTCCTTCCTCGGTTTTATTCTCGGGTTTGTCCTGCTTCTTGGCTTTTTTCTCCGTGCCTTTTGCTGTTTTCTGAACAGCATCTTCCTTCTTCTCCACCGGTTCACCATTTGCCAGTTGTTTGATGCGATCCAGCACCTGGTGGTTCATCAAACGAGAAGCAGCTTGCATAAAAATAGAATTGGCAAGCTTCTTGGGCGATAACTCTCTTTTGATCTTGTTGAAGTCGTCGCGGGTTTGATATTCGTACATGGTTTGACGATAAACCTTGTCCAGATCTTCTTGTTTCAGTTCGATCTTTTCTTCTTCCGCAAGCTGTTCGAGCACCAAAGAGTGTTCCAATTGACGTTTTGCAACCGGCGTCAGCTCTTTTTCAATGAAATCGTCCTTTTCCATCTTGTTCAATTTCAAGAAGGTGTCCAGATCCAAGTTCTGGTGAGAGAGATTGTGTTCGAAATTGTGTAACACCTGTTCGGTCTCTTCTTCCAAAAGAACAGGAGGATACGAGATCTTTGAACGGCTGACGATCTCATCGATCAATTCGTTATAATATTTTTCTTCGTAATCCGCATTTTTCGTATAAGCAAGCTGGTTTTTTATCGACGTTTTGAGCATCTCCACAGTGTCCAAGCCGCTGACGCTTTTTGCAAAGTCATTGGTGACTTCGGGCAGTTTCATCTCTTTCACATCCAGTGTTTCAATGAAAAGCTTGACCTCTTTACCCTGCAGTTTTTCAAAGGACGAATCTTTGGAATATTTATGGGAGAGTTCCTTTGTGTCGCCGGTTTTCAAACCGACCAATTCTTTGTCAAATCCTTCATAGGGGAATTCTTCGCGTTGTTTTTCCCCAATGATCATATGATAAGGAGAATCCTTCAGCAGCTCATCGGATTCGCCTTTTTCTGGGTTGCTGACCAGCGCGGTCAGTTTGAAATTGACCAGATCACCTTTTTTTGCTTCACGTTCTACTTTTTCTGCCGTGGCATAGTTGAGCTGCAGATTGTGGATGACCTCATCGATTTCTTTTTCTTCGATTTGCGGTGGTTCAAATTTTTTCTGAATTTCCTGGTATTTGCCCAATTTAACAACCGGTTCCAATGGGACGATGAAGACCAGGTGCGGAGGATCTAATTTTTCAACCTTTTCCAGTTTCCCGGCGGCAGCGGGTTTCACCTGAGCTTCATCAAGCAAGAGCGGATATTTCTCATGAACCAGCAATTCCAACGCTTCTTCGTTGAGATATTCCTCCCCATAGATTCTTTTTACAACATCCAGTGGGGCTTTGCCGGGGCGGAAGCCGGGCACTTTTGATCGAGAAGAGATCGTCCGAGCGGCTTTGTTTTTGAATTGCTCGAATGTTTCTTGATTAAAATTCACAGTGATTTGGACCTGATGATCTTTGAGAAGCTTCTTTTCGAATTCCAAGATATGATTTCCTTAGTTAAGTTATTGATAATTTTTGCCTGTGGGGAAGGAGGGACTTGAACCCTCACGCCTTGCGGCACATGATCCTAAGTCATGCCTGTCTGCCAGTTCCAGCACTTCCCCAACAGCCAAGAAATTATATGCGATTGATGAAAGCGCGTCAATGCAGAGTATAATCTCTCTTTCATTTTGTTAATATTGAGGAAAAAGATGGCACCTGTGATCAACCGTAATAATTATGCAAACCAGCGCGATTCATATCTGCGATTCATTTCAACGGCGCTTCTTGCATTGAAAAATGTGCAAAATGGCGATGATACCTACAAAGATATCTGCGTGTTCATCTATCTGACCCTGCTGGAAATACAAAAATCGATTCAAAAGACCATCCAACCATGGGAAAAACGCGGTTACTACGTGAAGGCAGACCAGTTCTGTGCGGAATGGCAATGGTTGGAACCTGTGTTGGCTTCAATCGGAAACAAGATCAAACAGCAGGATTGGAAATCGCTTGCAAACGATTTGAAAACGGTGAAAGAAATTTGTATGGGCATTTCCCCCTACCAGCGGATGCAAGTGCAAGACCCATGGAGAGGCGCCTGGAAGAAATGGGAAAATAAAAGCAAAGCGGCTGGTTCATGATCCAGCCGCTTTTGGTTCTCACCGTTATTTTTTCTTGAGAATCATACGAGCGTCAGCCACTTTGAGCCCTTTTTCCTGTTCATAAACTAACACGGGATTGGCGTCAGATTCGCTGACCTCATCCGCAAGATCGAGCACCATGTGGGCATACTTGCAGATGGTATCGGCTAATGCATCTACATCACGCGGCAATTCACCACGCACGCCTCGCAAGATGGGGGCACCTTTGATCTCTGCCATCATCTCAAGGGCTTGCTTCTTCGAGAATGGCGCAACGCGGAAGGTTACGTCTTTTAACACCTCAACAAAAATTCCGCCCAATCCGAACATCACCGTTGGTCCGAAGGTGGCATCATTGACGGAACCCAAAATGACCTCCGTTCCTGCTGGCGCCATTTCTTGAACCAGAATGCCGTGGATCTCCGCATCAGCTTTGTATGCTTTCGCGTTTTTCAAGATCTGGTTGTAGGCGTTGCGGACGCCTTCTTCATCTTTTATGTTGACCTTAACACCACCGGCATCGGATTTGTGAAGGATCTGCGGCGAAACGATCTTCATCACCAGAGGGTAACCGATCTCTCTGGCGAGGCTCACAGCTTCGTCTTCTGAAGTGGCGACTTTGGAATGAGTTACCGGCATTTGATACGCTTCGAAAACCTGTTTGGCTTCCATTTCGGTAAGCGCATCTCGCCCATCCTGGCGAGCTTTTTGAATGATTGCTAAAGCTTTATTTTTATCGAATCCCTTTGTTTCAAGCGGTTCGAGGTGATTGTTTTCTTTGTTGAGCGCAAATTCATGCAAAGCGGCAATTGCATTCACCGCCAGGTCGGGGGCTCCATACGCCGGGATGCCACTCTCAACCAGCCAGCGCATGGCTTCTTCCGACTTCTCGCCACCCACGTACGATACTGCAACAGGTTTATCGGTAACACCAGATTCCTTGAGAGCCTGGTGAATACCTTGAGCAATCTCTAAGGGGTTGGTCATGGCGGTTTCACAATACAAAACGACCAGGGCATCTACCCAAGGATGCTGAATGGAATATTTCACGGTCTCTCTGTACCATTCGGTGCCAGCCATGCCGGTGAGGTCAACCGGGTTCTTGGCAGAACCGAACTCGGGCATGTGTTTCTTTAATTCTGCCTGTACGTCTTCAGGAGCAAATTTCAGAGGGATGCCATACTTTTCAGCAGCATCTGTGGCTAAAACCCCCACACCACCTCCGTTTGTAAGGACAAGCAGATTGTCCCCTTTCATCGGGGGCTGCAAGGATAGGGCGAGTGTGCGATCGAACAAGTTATTGAGATCATCTGCCCAAATGATGCCCGCCTGTTTGAATGCCGCATCATAAATTTTTGACGCACCAGCCAAAGAGCCGGTATGCGAAGCGGCAGCGGCAGCGCCATGAGCCGAAACGCCGGATTTCAGACCGATGATCGGTTTTTTTGCTTTTTGAGCCGCTTCGATCACCTTGCGACCTTGTTTAAACCCTTCAATGTAGAGGGAAATACATTTGGTCTTTTCATCCTGATCGAGCCATTCGATCGCATCCGCAAAATCGACATCGGACATATTGCCAATGGAGATCAATTTATCGAAACCCACACCGCGCATAAACGTGGCGGCGTCAATGCCGATCAACAATGCCCCACTTTGGGAGACCAGGGAACTGCTTCCCTTTAAGGGCAGGAAGGGTGCGAAGGATCCGTTAAACTTATCTGAATTGGAAAGCACACCCACAATGTTGGGACCTAAAATCCGCATCCCATAAGAATGAGCTGTTTTAACCAATTCCTCTTCCATTGCTTTTTCACCAACTTCGCTAAATCCCGACGTGATGATGATGGCGCCTTTCACCCCTTTTTCACCACATTCTTTAACGGAATTTAAAACGATCTTGGCTGGGACGGTGATGATTGCTGCATCAACATCAGCGGGGATCTCCGTGATGGCATGGAAACATTTCAATCCTAAAATTTCATCAGCGTTAGGGTTTACCGGGTAGATCTTTCCCTCATATTCACTTTCGATGAGATTTTTTACCACGGTATGCCCGATCTTTCCTGGGGTTGAGGATGCGCCAATGATTGCAACGGACTTGGGTGTCAGCAAGCCATTCATCACTTTGATATCCACAGTAAAACCTCCTGCACAACTTGATAGTTTTTGATAGTTTTCAGAAAAAATCCGAACACAAGTCATAATTTTACACTCTTTATAAAAAAACTGCAGCGAAGATAATGGAACATTTGTGATTAGAATATTGTTATGAATACAACGCTTTTGTTTGAATCACCATATTTTGACAACCATCTCCATGCAAATGAGATGGTTGAAATACTCCAGTGCGCTTTTTCCAGCGTAGATCCATGCAGGGCGGTGAAGCAGGCTGTGCATTTCAGTGAAGCGGGACTTCAAATAAACGATACAACCGTCCTGTTTGATGCAAGAAAAGACAAAATTCTGGTTTGGGGGTTGGGGAAGGCGTCACAAAGCATGGCACGGGGTTTAAAGAGCGTTCTTGGGACGAAGATCAGCAACGGAACATTGATCACCAAGCATGCCAATCCTGAACTTGAAAAATTCTTACTGCCAGATATTGTTACATTTGAAGGATCGCACCCAATTCCCTCGGTAAAAAGCATAAATGCCGTAGAATCGTCCATGAAGCGGATCGGAAAATTGCATAATGAAGACCTAGTCATCGCACTCATTTCAGGGGGTGGGTCAGCGTTAGCGATCTGCCCACAAGAGGGCATTCAACTTGAAGACTATCAGGCGATGACGAAAGCATTGCTTGATTGTGGGGCGACGATCCACGAAATCAATATCATTCGCAAACAAATCGATCGGATCAAGGGAGGGGGACTGGCAAAGATGCTCTCGCCTGCACGTGTTGTCTCACTGATCCTTTCTGACGTGATCGGAGATCCATTAGATATGATTGCGTCAGGACCAACCGTTCCTTCCAAGCATACCAAACAGGAAGCGCGTGCGGTGATCGAGAAATATGGAATTAAAGCAAAGGTGCCACCAGCCATTCGTTCCTTTCTTGAGAGAGAAGATAGAACGGATACCTCAGACTTGATTCACGGTGAATGTGAGCAGGATATACGAAATTTCCTTGTTGGCAGCAATGTGATGGCTGCCAATGCAGCCAAGGAAGCTGCTCTGCGATTGGGTTTTCAAACTGAAGTGGTATCCACCAATCTGCAGGGAGAAGCTCGCACAGTTGGTTCGCAATTGGGCAGAGATCTCAAAAGGAAAATAGAAGAAAAGCCGGGAAAGTGTTGCTGGATTTATGGTGGAGAAACGACCGTGACGATTCGGGGGAGTGGGAAGGGAGGGAGAAATCAGGAGTTAGCTCTTTCGGCAGCGCAAGAACTCGCCGGGGTGCGAGGGGGATGTATCCTATCCATTGCCACGGATGGCGAGGATGGACCAACCGACGCGGCTGGTGCGGTTGCTGATGGAGATACTCTACGCGTAGGAGCCAGCCTGGGTTTGGACCTGCAACAGTTCTTGAAAAATAATGATGCTTATTCCTATTTTGAAAGAGTGGGTGGATTGATCAAAACAGGTCCCAGTGGTACGAATGTTAATGATCTTGTCCTGTTATTGGCTTTTTGATTGATACAGTGCCTTGACGGATGGAAGCAAATAGTCATGAAAAGACCGCTGCATATCATAATCGGGTTTCCAACCCCAATCATTGTGGGCGGCTGAATCGTCACAATCTTCTGGCCAGCTATCGACGATTGTCTGCCGTGGTTGATTTACATCAAAAGTGATCCTGGCAGAAGGAAAGGCGCCCTTTACCATTTCATAGATATCGGATGCGGTTGGTGAAAAGCTGGTTACGTTATATACAGAACGCGTTAAAGTGCTGCATGGTGCATTTTCGAGCGTCAGCAACGACTTGATAGCATCGGGCATTGCCATGAATGGGATGCGGGTATCTGGGCGAACAAAACAGGAATACTGTTCTCCCCTGGCAGCCGAATGGAGCATCTCCGGACCATAATCACTGGTCCCCCCGGCTGGAATGGTATCTGCGGAGATCAATCCCGGAAAGCGGATGCAGCGGAAGTCAATGGAATGCTTGCCTCGATCGCGGGCAAGCTGGCGATAATGAGCGGTGTAATATTGCCCAAGGTTCTCGCAGTAGTACTTATTGCAGCCGTACATGGTGATGGGATTACACCACATCCATTCTTTGATCTTGCCTTCCTTATGCTTTGTTTCCAAATCTGGTAGCCCATAGACTGCGATTGAACTGGGATAAATGAACTTAACCGAGTTCCCCTGCCAGGTGGATAACTCCACACCCATTCGAAGAAGGTTCAATGTGCCTTCTACGTTGATCTTATGGGCTGTTTCAGGGTTGTATTCCGCTTTCGTGGAGAGGATGGATGCCAAGTGGTAAATGGTGGTGATGTCATATTCTGCCATCAATCTGCCCAGTAACATGGAATCAAGAATATCTCCTTGAATAAAGCGATCGCAAAGGGGCGCCAGGCTGTCATCCAATGGTTTTAGATCAAGTGCGACGATCCGTTTGTCTTCCTGCGCTGAAAGCGCTTTGATAAGCCCATGTCCGATCTCTCCATTGGCTCCGGTGATCAATACAACTTCATTTCTCATGCCATTTTCTCCGCATATACATGTTTATAATCGATTTATGGCGTAGAAAAAAGGTTGACTTTCTTATATAGCGAATCTATTTGTCACAAGCATGCAAAAATTCTGTTAATTCCCTTTTGCTGTGGTGACTCATCATTGGCTCCTCCCGGCTTCTTTTCTCTGCCGGATAGTAACTTCTTTTGTGAGTCAACGTTATCCCTCATGGTTACTTTTTATTTGAGGCAATTCGATTTCTTGACTTAATATGAAGCTTGTGCTTATAATAGGGGGTCGTTTTTATGTTTACTGATGGAGGTAGAAAATGACTCCTCTTCCGAAGCGGAAGCTATCAAAAGGGCGCAGAGACCGTCGCAGAGCGCATGATGCATTAAAAGCGCAGAATCTGGTTCAGTGCAGTAATTGCGGAGAAATGCGATTGCCGCATACTGTTTGCCCCAATTGTGGTTTTTATAAAGGGCGCGAAATCGTTAAAGTCGAGAACGACTGATCCTTTTTAACTACCGTCAAAGCGCTGAACGTTGCAGCGCTTTTTTTATTCATATTTATAGGGTGCAAAAAGTTTATAAAAACGAGTTGGAATCTTGCCTGCTATCAGCGTATGATTGATCTCATGGGTGGCATGCAATACCATCCCGTTTTGATGAAAGAGGTTCACCAGGTTCATTTGCTGGTAGGGAATCTTGACGGAGATGTCGACCATCGTTTCATAAAGAAACTGTTTCAGGCGGGTGAGTAATTCATCGATCCCTTCCCCTGTCCTTGCTGAAACACATACGGCGTCTTTGAACTGTGGAAAATCACGATCGAGCGCTGAGATATGGCTATCTTGATCGATTTTATTTAGCACCGTCAGCATGGGAATATCATCTGCCTGAATCTCGACCAGGGTCTGGACCACAGATTTCCATTGCGCCACCGCATCGGGATTGGAAATATCCACCACGTGCAGCAAGAGATCCGCTTCGGTAATATCTTCCAGGGTTGCACGAAAAGCAGCGACAAGCTGGTGGGGTAACTTCTGAATAAAACCCACCGTGTCGGTGAGCAAGACTTGTTTTCCATCAGCCAACCATAATTTGCGCGTGGTAGGATCGAGGGTGGCAAAGAGTTTATCCGCCACATAGGTATCTGCCCTGGTCAAACGGTTCAACAACGTGGATTTGCCGGCATTCGTATAGCCAACGAGCGCTACCAGAGGAATGTTCGATCTTTTTCTTTTTAACCGTGTCTGCTGGCGGTGACTTTGCACTTTTGCCAATTCCTCTTTCAATAGACTGATCTGCGCACGGATCTTGCGCCGGTCGTCTTCAAGCTGTGTTTCTCCGGGTCCCCGCAAGCCTACTCCGCCAACACTACCGGCTCTACCTCCGCCGCCACCCGCCTGGCGAACCAGGTGCGTCCAGGCACGGGTCAGGCGTGGATATAGATATTCGTTTTGAGCCAACTGGACCTGCAACTTCCCTTCACTGGTGTTTGCATGCAGCGTGAAGATATCCAGAATCAAACCGGTGCGATCGAGCACTTTTATTCCAGGGGGTAACTGCTCTTCCAGTTCACGAAAATTCCGAGGGTTCAACTCGTCGTCAAAGATCACCAGGTCCGCTTTCAGGGCAGATACCAATTCTTTCAATTCCGCGACTTTGCCTGAGCCGATGAAGGTAGATGGATTGGGTTTGTTCAATTTTTGGCTTAATTCCCCAACCACCTCAACCCCGGCAGTGTTTGCCAGCAGATATAGTTCTTCCAGTGAGCGTTCCATGGAAAGTAACGAACGGTTCTCCTCAAATTCTACGCCTACCAGGATCGCTTTTTCTTTTGGAGGATTGGTGTTGTACAATTGTTTTTTTGACATACGTTTCCCTGAAATATAGTAGCTTGATACCTATCCATTGGCTATTGTGATTTATAGGAAAATTTTACTAGAACATTAAGACAATAAGACACAAAAAGGTAAACCCGGCGAAAACCGGGGGCGTAGAGCTGTGGCTTGCTCAGCCCTCTTATTCGTTCAATGGTTCGCTAAGAGCAAATGGCGTTGCAACGCTGTATTCAGAAAGGAACGGTCGATTCGCGAGGGTGATTGTTTGTTCCTTTCCAGGTGAGCAAAGCACATTAACCATCTCATCATTGCTCGGAGATCCAGCGCATTAAAAGATCGCCGATCATTTGTAAACTATCCACTGAGACATGCTCGATCGTATCATCTGTGGTATGCCAGTACGGATAATCGAAATCGATCAGCAGAGCGGCTGGAATTCCGGCGTTGATGAACGGCAGGTGATCGTCAAGAAGCGCATATTTTTCTTGTGGGATGAACACTGCGTGATAGCCAAGGTCGTCAGCCACATTCCATATTTCATCAACGAGCGTTTGGGTCGAATTTTTCTCCTGGTAGATGGTCAGATCTTCGTCGCCGATCATGTCGATGATCAGTACTTTTGAGGGGAATTGCGGTAGATGGTGCACGAAATACTCAGCGCCAACGCTCCAATTCCAACTGTTAATGTTTCCCTGGTCCTCAGCGTCAAAAAATACCAGCCACACCTCGATATCTGCTGATATTGGAAGAACGCGACTCAGTTCCAGCAATACCGCACTTCCCGAACCACCATCATTAGCGCCTGGAACTGGATTCCCTTGTTTTTGGCTATCGCTTTCCCGGTCTGCGGCAGCCCGCGTATCGTAATGCGTGGCGATGATGATGAGGGTCTCGCCGTTCCCTTTCTTTGCAATGATGTTCTGCAAAGGGACCCCTTCAAACAGGAAATCTTGCATGGTGACCTGCCAATCGTTCTTTTCCAACGCGGTTTCCATGTATGCTGCCGCGTTCCGACTACCAGAGCTCCCCGGAATGCGAGACCCGAAATCGAGGATGGCATGCAGGTATTGATATGCCATTTCACCTGAAAAAAGATTTTCATCTGGTGTCTGTGAACAACCAGACAAAATAAACGGCATGAAGATTAAACAGCCTATGATGATTCTTCGAATTTTCATAAAACCTTCGTAGAAATTTTTTCAGCCAGATCCAAAGCCCGCCCGCTATATGCCATTTTTTTATCTTTTTTACTACTCATCTGTGAGGTGAGCGGTGGCAGCAATCCGAAGTTTGCTTTCATCGGTTGAAAGGTGCCTTGGCTGGCATGTGAAACGTAAAAACATAAAGCACCGATCATCATCTCAGGCGGGAAAGTCAATAATGGCTCTTGCTTCAGCATTTTCGCCGCGTTGATGCCAGCCACCAGCCCTGTGGCTGCGTTCCCCAGGTATCCTTCCACGCCAATCAGTTGACCTGCAAAAAAGATATCCTGGCGAGACTTTGCTTGCAGGTTTTGATCAATGAGCGAGGGAGCGAAAAGGTATGTATTACGATGCATTTGACCGAATCTGACGAATTCTGCATTTTGCAAACCGGGAATCAATCGAAAGAGTCGTCTCTGCTCCGAAAAGGTCAGATTGGTTTGAAACCCCACCATGTTATAAGTGGTTTTGGCAATATCATCCTGACGCAACTGCACCACCGCATAAGGGGGCGATCCGCGTATAGCTCTGCGCAAACCTACGGGACGTAATGGACCGTACATCAGTGTATTCATTCCTCTGCGGGCTAATATCTCAATGGGCAAACAGCCTTCAAAGAATGGACCATAACCGGCATCCACACCCTGCTGGATTTCCCTTTCAAAGGGCCTCAACTCAATTTGCCGGGCATGTACTAACTGCCTGACGAAGTTCTCATAGGTCTCTTTATCCATCGGGCAGTTTAAATAATCTCCGCTTACGATTTCGTTCTCTCCATAGCGGGATGCGCAAAAAACGATCTGCATGTCTATCGAATCTGCATCAATAAGAGGCGCTATGGCATCGTAAAAGAAAAGATTCTTTACACCATGGAAATTTTGCAGAGCTTTGATGAAGGCAGGGGATGTCAGAGGACCCGTAGCAATGATGCAAGGCTCAGAAGGAATTTCGATCACTTCTTCATGGACGACCCTAATCCTGGGATGCTTCAGGAGGGTATCGGTGAGTTTTTGGGCGAAACCCAATCGATCGACCGCTAATGCGGATCCCGCTGGCACAGAAACCTTTTCTGCGATCTGACAGATCAGCGAGTTAAAGAGCTTCATTTCGTGAAAAAGCAAACCGTTACCAGTGGTTAAGCTGGTTGAACCCAAAGAGTTGGAACAAACCAGTTCACCCAGCAGTGCCGTTTTATGCACTTCTGTCATCATTTTGGGGCGCATTTCATATAAGGTGACAGGGATTCCCCGTTCAGCCGCCTGCCAGGCAGCTTCACATCCAGCCAGGCCACCACCAATGATTCTCAGTTCCATCGGCATGAAGAAAATTGTATCATCGATCAGGTTGGTATGAATATTGCATAGGCACCTCTTTTGCGCTATACTCGAAAGCAAATGTATCAAAAAATCACCGTTCAACCGAAAAATGAGATCAAACATCAGGCAACTGCTCACCTGGCTCAAACCATGACCCTGTTGAACATGGGAAATGGGGAGGTAGAAGAAGAAATTCAAAAGAGCCTTGCGGAAAACCCGGCACTTGAGGTGGATGAGGTGCACCGCTGTGTGCTTTGCGGGTCGGAAATCGCGCTTGGAATTCTCTGCAAGAATTGTATGAACAATCAATTGAAACAAGAAGCGCAGTATCTCACATTCGTATCTCCCCGTGAATTCCCTGTTGCTGAGCAGGATAATGGGTATGACGAGTATTTTGAGGATGGGACGGTCGATAAACAGACGCTCCCTGAATATGTGCTGCGCCAGGTTGGGATGGAGTTGGAGGATCGTGAAAAAAGTGTGGCTGCGGCTATCTTGACGCAATTGGATGAAGATGGATTTGTGGATGTGGATGTGTTGGAGCTGGCAAGCTACTATCATATTCCGATTTCGAACGTGGAAAAAGTGAAAAGTATGATCCAACATGCCGATCCAATCGGGGTCGGCTCTCAAGATGCCCGCGAAGCCATGTTGGTTCAGATCGATGAATTAAAAAAGAACAAAGAAATCCCGGCATTTACCGAAAAGATTATTTCGGACCATTTTTATACCTTGCTGAAGAAACAATTCTCTGAGATCGCTGAACAAAATGCTATTTCCATAAAACAGGTGGAAACCGTAGCCGACTTTATCACAGAGAACCTGAATCCATTTCCGGCGCGTTCGAATTGGGGAGATGTGAGGAATCCACAGGAAAATGATCTTTTGCAATTGGGCGCACCCGATATCATCTTGAGTTTTCTGGATAATAACCCTCAAAAGCAGATCATTATTGAGGTGTTTCAGCCGGCGAACAGCAATCTGGTGATTAACACAAGCTATCATGCGGCATTAAAAAACGTCGATAAAGAAACAAAGGTGAAAATGAGGGAGGATCTTGAAAAAGCATCCCTTTTTATCAAATGCCTGCAACAAAGAACCAACACCATTCTTCGCATGGCGCAGGTTCTGGTGGAGATACAAGAAAAGTACATTCGCGAGGGCGATAAGTATTTAAAACCGATCACTCGAGCAGAGATCGCCAGAAGGCTCGATGTTCACGAATCCACCATCTCCCGCGCGGTTTCCAGCAAGACCATTCAATTGCCCAATAGAAAGGTCTACCCGCTCTCTGTGTTTTTCGACAGGAGTCTCCAGATACGGACAGAGATAAAAGAGATTGTGAAAAAGGAGAAAGAACCAATGAGCGACCTGGAGATTGTGAAGAAACTGGAGAAGAAAGGCATGCATATCGCACGCAGGACGGTGGCAAAATATCGAGATATGGAAGGGATCTTACCTGCCTATCAACGTAAAGACAAAACAAAATGACAGCATTCATTGACCTTATTAAGAATAAAAACCTTTCCTTTTTGGAGATCGAATCTCTTCTGAATTTGTTCAACCAACCCTGTGTGTTGTCAGACGAGGATAATGAAATTGCGCTTGTGAATAGCGCTTTGATCGAACTAACCGCATTCACCAAACAGGAGTTGATTCGCACTCCGTTACGATCGTTGATCACGGAAGAACGAGCGGAGAATGGGAAAGTGGTCTATAGAATACTGCGCAAAAACCGTATGCCGCTTGAGGTGGAACTCTCGCGGGAATATTTGGATGATAAACACCATTGGAAGGTCTACCTGATCAACCAGAAAATGCAAGGCGATGTCATTGATTACAAAGCTTTGAAATCCTACCTGACCACGATGTCAGCCCTGATCGACGCTCGTGATGAAACAGATGCATCCTTTTACGAAAAGAGTTTGGATATTCTGGATAAAGTTTTTCATTTTGACCTCTTGTGTTTCTATGTTGAAGAGAATGGAGTTTTTCAGCTTTCCGATCTGAGCAAGAAAACGCCCCCTCATTTTCCGGAAAAAATTTTGGTCAATGAACTGGAAAATATCGATCAGTACAATCTGTGGCAGCAGGGAAACCGGGCTATCAATCATCTGCACCGCTCTGCTCGAGAACAGTTCATTAATGTTCTTGTTACCCAGCGCTTTAAGAAAGATCACGATCAGGAAGGATTGATTGTCGCAGGATGGAAAGAGGGCGTGAGAGATTCCTCAATGCTGGCTATCGTAGAAGAATATATGAAAATGGTTGAACACGGCGCATCCCTGTTCAACCAAAATACAATTCACGAACAAATACGCTCTGAAAGCGCAAAAGCGCAAGAAATATTGAGCTATACCCTGGAAAATATCGAAGAAGGGGTGATCGTTCTCGATTACGAGATGAAGGTGCTTGAGATAAATCAGAATATGGAACGTTTGCTGGGATATTCGAAATGGGAAGTGCAGGGATTGTTTGTGGATTCTTATCTGGTAGCAGACCCAAAGATAACCACACTATTCCATGACGTTTTTGAAAGACAAAAGGAACAATGTGAAAACGGGGTGTCGTTAAGGCAAAGAGATGGGGATGCGGAGCCAGTGAAGATGCGCGTGATCCCTCGCGATGTCAGAGATCCTCAAACGCAGTTCCTGACCCTGGTCAGGTCGACGCGCGAGCTGGACGGATTGAAAAGGAACCTTAAAGAATTGGAACATCAGGCTGCGCTGGGAAAATCGGTGGCTACTTTTGCTCATGAAGTTCGTAATCCTATCAATAATATGGTAACGGGATTGCAGGTACTGCAAAGCATGTCTGAAGAAAATGAGGCGCAATCTGATCTGATAACCCGCATGATGAACGATTGCGTACGGCTGGATCATCTCATGAATTCGATCCTCTCGTACGCAAAACCTCTGGAAAATAAATTGAAGCCACTCAACCTGGATCTGCTGGTTAAAAGCACGATCGAAAAGTGGGAAGCAAAACTAACGCGTAATGATGTGAAAATGATTTACCAGTGTGAGGAAGAGGCGCCGGTGGTGATGGGGGATATGCGAGCATTGGAGCAGGTTTTTACGAACCTTATCAGTAATGCTGTGGAAGCCATGAAGCCACAAAATGGAGGTACCCTGGCAATAAAAATTGAAAAATCGCAAGCAAAAACCCTAACAGTAACTGTGTCGGACACCGGTCCGGGCATTCCGGATGAGATATTGAAAAATCTTTTCACTCCATTTGTCTCATTTAGCTTGCAAGGCACCGGATTGGGTCTTGCCATCATAAAAGAAATTATTGCTGCGCACAACGGCGAAATAACCGTTGATTCGTTTCCGGGTGGTACTGTGTTTTCTATTGCTTTGCCAATTGCAGAAGGAGAGTAAGGTGAGCTTTACAGTTCTGATCGTAGATGATGAAGAGAATGCACGCAAGAACCTGAGCGTTTTTCTTAAATCAAAGAATTTCGAGGTCTTTGAAGCAGGGACCCTATCTGAAGCCAGAGAGCAATTGAAGATGGGGAATGGCGATATTATCTTGCTGGATGTCCAACTCCCAGATGGATACGGGCAAACGTTATTGAAAGAACTCCAGCAACAGCAGAACAGACCGCCGGTCATTTTAATTACCGGTTTTGGGGATATTGAAATGGCGGTGGATGCCATGCGCAATGGAGCTCACGATTTTTTGACAAAACCCATCACGGATTTCAAAATTTTGGAAAATTCGCTTGCCAGAGCCTGTGAATTGATCAAAATGCGGCGAGAAATTGAGCACTATCGGCAAAAACAACTGGACTCCGTCGATTTTGTGCTTGGTTCGAATGAGAAGATGAAAAATGTTGTGGCGCAGGCATTAAAGGCATCGCGCGCCATGGTTTCTGTGCTGATCACCGGCGAAACAGGCACTGGAAAAGAAGTGCTGGCTCGCTTCATTCATAAATCAGGTCCGAGGGCAGAAAAACAATTCGTGGCAATAAACTGCGCAGCCATCCAATCCACATTGCTTGAATCGGAACTGTTTGGGCATGATGCCGGCAGCTATACGGACGCAAAAACCCGCAAGCATGGGCTCATGGAAATCGCTGATGATGGCATCTTGTTCTTGGATGAAATTTCATCCATGCCATTGGAAATCCAGGCTAAACTGTTGCGAGCTATTGAAGAAAAAGCCTTTCGCAGAGTGGGGGGAAACGACCTGCTAAAAGTGGATGTACAAATATTGGCTGCATCCAATCGAAATCTGAAAGATCTGATAGCAGAAAAAGCTTTCAGAGAAGATTTATATTATCGCCTGAAGGTCGTTGACCTGGACTTGCCTCCTCTAAGGGAGCGGAAAAATGACATCCCTGAATTCGTTGGGTTCTTCATAAAAGAGTTAAACCCTCGCCTGGGTTTGAATGTCATTGATGTGACTCCAGCAGCCATGGAAGTATTGGGTAAGTATTCATGGCCGGGCAATATTCGTGAATTGCGCAACACGATCGAGCGAGCCATGCTGTTCTGTGATGGGGAAAAGATTGATGTGGCTGATTTACCGTTGGATCTGGTAGAAAAATTGGCATAATTATTGCAATAATATCTCTGGAAAAGGAGATATTATGTTCACGATAAACGCAAGTGATTTTACATTAATGCTGGCGATCGTCTTGGCTGCGATGGGCTTGATCACTTTTTTCGTCGGGATCATCATTCTGGCATTTAAAGTGAAAAGCGATGAGTTCAGCTCGATCACGGAACAATCTGCCAAGTTAATGGAAAAAGGTGTCACGGATAACATTACTGAATTAATGGGAAATACCACGTCTTTACTGGAAACCATCAACCAAATGATCAAAACGAAAGCTGGGATTGGTGTCTTCCTCGTCTTGGTCACCTTCATCTTGTTTGGTATTGCCTATTATTTGATCACTGGTCTATAGAGTAGAGAGGACCATATGATACCTGCGAAATTCCTCGATCTCATCGAGAATTATTTCCATGAGGAAGAGAAACAGGTTATCGTTGCATGCCTGTTGCAGGAGAAAAGAGTTCTCGATGCGCTCACTGTTCTCGACCACAGGGAGGGTGTTGAGACAAACCGCTTAAAAAATATTGAGAATTGGAAGCCGGTTTATTTTGCATTCGTATTGAAAGATGAAGCGAATTGGAAATATGATCTTGAAGAGATCATTCAGCAAATCACGCCAAAGGGCAATACACAGGTTACCCAATTTCACCCAGAAGAAATAAGCGAGGATCTTGAATTAGATCTGGCACACGCCATCGATATTGCACAACGCTTGTTCACCCTAATAACAACAAAAGCATGGCAATCCGTAGAAGAAACGCTGTTTCACAATTTTCGTTTCAATAGAAATGCTGGTCTTGTCGCAGCTTGTTTGCTTGGACTGGTTGGTCATGATGAATTCGTACAGAACGTTTTCATGGGCTCATCCAACCTTGAGGTCATCAAAACGTTCTGTTACGGATTGTTTTGCAATCCGCTTCCCAATGCTCTGGTGCAAACGGATCTCGCCAGAATTCTTGCGAATCTCCGTTATGAAGAAAAGTCACAATTCCTGCGGTTTTTATTAGAGGTGGGAAAAGGCACTTTCGTTCAATCTTTGGTCGCTGATGAGCTTAAGAGAGCAAGCGGGGACGCCCAGGTGGGATCCCATCAACACTTGAGCGATGCACTGGAACAGTTGCAGGAATTCAATTATCTTGCAGATGTGTATTATCTTGCCGAGCAGGAAACAAATTCTGTCAACGAATTGGACCAGTTATTACAACAATTGGATGTTATCAGCCAGAGCGTTTTGACAAAGAAAGAGGCTGTGCTTTCCGAAAGAGAAACAAAACAAAAAGTTCTCCCTGGCTACAACGATGTTGCATGTGCCTATAACTGGAAAACTATGCCGCAATTGGGCAAAACGTTGGACTTGAAGAAACCAGAAATCAAAGAGATTGAAGCGTATTTGAAAGACATCGAAGAGCAAATTTCAAACAATCCCAAGGATGCGATGGTTCTTCGACAAGTGGCGGATTTTTACGGTTCACTGGGTGATCATCATCGCACGCTTCATTATTTACGGTTAGCGAAGATCCTGGATGCCGACGATCAAGACCTGAACCAAAAGTTATTTGAACTAGCCATGGCAGATCATCGCTGGCAAGATGCTTTAATACAGGTGAAAGAAAAAAAACAAGCAGCAGACGAGCAGGATTTAACCCTTACCCAGTTCTATCTTGAATGCAAAGCACTGTTGGAAAACAAGGAGAGAGATACGGTGCGGCAACGTTTGGAAGGGATGCCAACTGATCTTTCGAGCATGGATGCCGTATCATCCTTGCGCATGGGGGAGTTGTGGATGGATGTGGAGGGGTGGGAAAGAGCCCAGCTCTGTTTCAAACATGCGATTTTAAATGGCAGCACCGATTATGCAGCCTGGATCAATTCATATCGTTGTCTTCTTAAAAGCGGTCACAGGGATGAAGCACAACAAATACTTTCTCAGGCGTTTGAACTCTTCCATGAGCGAAAAGATTTTTATGAAACGTCAATTCTAGCTATGCTGGAGTGTGGTGAAGAAGATCGTGGCTTGGCGTTGCTTGAGAAAATCGATCTGGAGCATGGTTGTCCGGATGCAATAGCCGGTATTATCCAATATGTAGAAAAAAAGGGATGTGGCAATCATGCTTACGAACTCGCCATGAAAGCAATCTCCCATTTTCCCCTTAATGCAAAATTGGGAATGGTGACTGCGCAGGTTCTTATGGAAAACGGAGAGAGTGAGCAGGCTGGCAAGTACCTGAAATTGGTGAAAGATGAAAAAGAAAAAGATCATGATTATATTCTGCTCGATGCTATTGCACTGTTGAAAAGCAGCCCCTCAATTTTTCCCCTGGGAACTCAGCGGGTAAGCATTGATGAATTGGATTCCATTGCTCACAAAATTGATCCCCTTCCTGAAGGTGACTATTGGAAAGAGTTGGTAAAAGCCGAGGTCCATTATTTGGAGGATAACACCCAGGGAGCGATCTCAAAATACAAAGAATTGATTCTAAAGAACTCGCTTAATGCGAATCGAGAAAACCTGTGGCGTGCACAAGCCGGATTGGCGAAAGCCATGATGAAGATCAATCAAACTGAAACTGCCATAACGCTTTTGAATGAAGCGCTGCGCTCCAATCCGGAAAACCTGGCGATTTACGATCTACTCGTGGCTGCATATGGCAATAAGAACCTCAACCAGGAAGCAGTGGAGCTGATTAGAAAAGCATACAAAACCTGCTCTTCAAATAAAAGGATCACTGGCTGGTATGTCGATCAAATGCTCAAGTTCGGGCAGACTGAAGAGGTGCGCAAATATTTTTCAAAAGAAGCAGCCCAGAACCATTCCTCGATAGAATTCCTGATCGAGAAAATGCGTTTCGAGAACCAGTTTGGTTCGCAAGATGAAACCAAAGCGAGCATCCATGCGCTACTTTTATTGGAAAGAATACCCACACAAGACCTGCACACGATGTTAAAGGTTGCCCAGGATGCGGATTTCAAAGACTTGAGCTTGAAGATTATCCAACGACTGCAAAAAATGAACGAGGATGATCCTGAAACCTGCCTCATGAAAGCAAGTGTTTATTGGAGTCAGGGAGAGCATGCCACAGCGGTTGATTGTTTGGACCAATTGGGCAAGGATAAAACTTGGAATCTTCTCAAGAACGCAGTCGTGAGCCTGGCAGATGACCATACCGAAAATCCAGAGGCATTGCTCCAAACACTGAAGAACAGGCAGGATGTAAACGCCATTGTACAGAACTTGCCTGAACATGTTCACAGCGTTTTGCCCTCTGAATGGATCAGCGCATTTTCATCTGATGAAATCTGGGTCAAAAAATTGCTGCTCAGTTTTCTTACCGCAAACAATAAGGATGGAAATTTAGCGTTCCCGGATTCTTCTGGAGATCTTCAGATCCATGATGTTCAAACCCAGGCGTACCTTGCAATCTGGCATTGGTACGCGAAAGGGAATGCCGATAACTATGATTGGATTGACATTCTTGAAAGGCTGAAGAGATCGGTCGATCAGCAAAAAATCATCCCATTGATAGGAATCGTTTTAAACATACTCCTCGAAAACGGGAATGAAATCGCTGCAGCAGCGCTGATCGACGCTTTACCTGATATATATTCATCAATTGAACCAAATACAACGTTTGCAAAAGCGCGAGTGCTCCAGAAAAATCATAATCATAGCGATGCACAAATTGTGTATCAGCGAGCACTAGGAATGATTCAAGAGGTACAAAATGACTCATGCGATCTTGATGCGAGCATTCTGGCTGTTTTTACGACCCTCCCAATTTGGAAAGCAAATTGCGCTTTTGAAATGGGCGATTGGGAGACTGCTGTTCGGGCATATTTCTATTGCTTGGGCAACGCAAATAACCTTCCTGCACTGAAAGAAATGTGTGTCAACAGGCTGCTCGTAATGGGTTTTAAGGAATGGAGTTATGGCAAGACCGGAGCAAATCGGAATATTCCAAAAATATTCGCTCAAAACGAGTTTCACAGCCTGTCAGAACAGATAACACTTCTGCCGCAAGAAAAGCAAAGCGCCTATCTGGCTGGACACAATTTTCTGATCAATGGAACTTGCTCAGTATTTGAAAGGGAACAGGATGGGCTAATAGGTTCCGTTTGCAAATTGCTGGATGCCTGCCAGCGCGGACAGTATGAAGAGGCGATCCAAATACTGGAAACGAATCCGAAAGAAACAGACCTGCCACTTGTTGCTCTGGGTATGTTTCCCAAGGAAAAATATCGTGATCTAATCCCCGCTTTCCATGCAGCCATGATAGCTGATAAGAAAAATGCATTTCTATCCGCTGGTCTTGCCCAGATATTCATTCATGAAAATGAGACAGATGTGGCTATCGATGCGCTTGAGACGGCTGTGGGGTTGATAGACCGCGAAGCGACCTGGCACAGGCAACTGGCTATGTTATATGAGGAGAAAAAAGAACTACAGAAGGCGACCGTCTGCTGGGAGCGAGCGGTGAGCTTGGATCCAGAGAATGAAGATGCAAAAAAAAGATACCTGCAAAGTCTGCTCTTAAACAAGGAGTTTTCTAACGGAATTGGCGTCTTTGAAAAAGACAAAGAATTATTTACAGGCGATAGTGCAATCTTGAGAGAAATTGTCAATGCCTATTATGAGACCGGAGAGCTCCGAAAAGCTTCAGGGTACCTATCTGCGTTGAAGAATGCCGGCAAAGAAGACCTCGAACTGCTTCTCATCCAGGCGCGCATCGCTGAAAAATTGGAGAACATTCCGAAAGCAATGGAATTGATTCGCGATGCTTATCGGCTTGATCCTAAATCTCCAGAAGTGATTGTTGAGCTGGCGAAGATCAAATCGCTGGAAGAAGATGAGGGCTTTGGTTTAGAGATCATTGAAAAAGCGCTGGAATCAGATATCATCAACGATCAATTGATTCTTGAAAAAACAGCTTATCTGGAACGAATACGCGGAAAAAAAAGGGCGATAGATTTCCTGGAAGGGTATCTGGAAAAGGCCGCTAACCCTGACACATCATTGTTAAACCGCTATGCGGACTTGCTATTTGGAACTGGAAACAAGGACGAATCTCTCAAGATCTATGAAAGTTCCATCCAGAAGGATGAGAATCAATCCGAAATCCACAGGATAATCGGAATGCTCTCCATGAAAAATGGGAATCTGGACAACGCGTTATTTCATCTAAACAAGGCTATCCAGCAAGACCCACATGATATGGAAGCCTACCTGGCATTAACCGATGTGCTGATAAACCGGCGTGAGACAAAACGGGCAGAAAAGATCATCCAAACAGCTATTGAGCGATGTAAAGAGCATTATTTAATATATGAAAAAGCATCTAAAGTATATAATCAACTAAATGACTCGGAAAAAGCGGAAATCTTTCTGAGAAAAGCGACTGCTTTGAATCCGATGGATGATGATTTGCGTGAAAAGCTTGGTATCATCCTGGAAAAACGAATTTTCAACAAAGAATAAGGACTCATGCTTCCATGAAGATCACCAGAAAAGACCTTCTGAAATGGGAATCAACGGCTTCCACGGCAGAAGAGCAATCATTATTGTTGGATTGTCTAAAAACATGGAATGAGACTTTTCCTGGTGACCTTGAAATTAAATGTGAATATGGGCGTTCTCTGATTGCTGCGGGCGATACTGTTGCGGGTGAAGAAAAATTGAAAGAAGTCCTTGCGGTTCATCCGGAGTATGAGCGTGCTTATGAAGCACTGTATAAAAACAGCAAAGACGAAGAAGAACGCAATTTGTATCATGAATTTCTATCCTTCTTTCAAGGAGGGACATCTCAGGTAGCCCCAAATGGCTGGGCTGACAGGTTGACCGAGATTAAATCTGCACTTTCCGAAGGTGAATTGGGAGCGGTGGAAAAGGATGTGCTGGAGCTGATGCAGAAATTTCCGGATAACGTTCTCTTTCCCATTTACTATCTGGGCGTTGTGCTGAAAACGAAAGATGATTATTCCACCTTGCAGTTTGCCAAACTGTATCATGAGAAATGGCGCAAGTGCGTTTTTTTCATGCTGATTTATGCCGAAGCGCTTTTAAAATTCGGTTCAGAGATTGAGGCGGTCAGTCTGTTGCGCGAAGCGGTATATCAGGATCATCTTGGATTGGTTGCCAATGCCATGTGGGGGTCCAATCATGAGTATAAGCACCTCTGGCCGGATACCGCAGAATTTTCCATCGAAAAAACAGACAATGAGGTGCTTTCAAACCTTCTGGTAAAAGAGCCGCAGGTAAGCGAACAAAAGAAAACGATAAAAAGAAGGGTAGAAGAAAATCCTGATGTGCCGCCCAAAGCTTTTTTTGCCAAACCTGTGTATGTCATTCTTGCCTCGCGGAAAGGCATAGAAAAAAAATATGGGGAGAATACCTTCAATGTCATATTGAATCTTGTGCAGGAACTGACAGCTGCAATCAATCTTCACAAAAATTGGAGCGCATTGTATTTCCTGCCAGATGACGGAAATAACGTGCTGCAATATGGGTTGACAACCATCGAAAGCAATGATCCCTGGCAGATCAAACTGGCGCTGCATGACCTCTCGGCATACCTGCACGATCATGGCAAGAAGATCGGTGCAGTTTTGATCATCGGAGGAGATGATGTGGTACCTTTTCATCATCTGCCCAATCCCACCGACGATTCTGATAGCGAAGTTTTGTCTGATAACCCTTATGGCAGCGATGACAACAATTATTTCATTCCAGAGTGGGCGGTCGGTCGCTTTCCAGACGAAAAAGGCAGTGATCCCAATCTGTTGTTAAAACAATTGCGCCAAACGATCCAATGGCACAAGAACAATACAAAGAAGAGGAGCTTTGCAGAAAAAGTTGCCGATTCTTTGAAGGTCTGGGATTCGATTGCTGGTTTTTTCCAGGAAATCACAGAAACCAAGAGCAATTATGGATATTCCACAGCCATCTGGCAACGGTCGTCCATTTCAGTATTTCGACCTGTTGGAAAGGCAAATCTGTTAAGAGTCTCACCACCTTATAATGCCAACAATCTTGATGCGATCAGCATGAAAGAAGCGGAATATGCGTATTTCAACCTGCACGGTTTGGATGATTCTCCCAACTGGTATGGGCAAAAGGATATTTCCAACACAGATTCAACGCCAGATTATCCGGTTGCGTTGCAACCAGGTTTGATTGATCTGGCGGCAAAGAACCCGACCGTCGTAGTTTCAGAAGCCTGCTATGGCGCATATATCCTTGGAAAGACGAATGAAGACGCCATCAGTTTGCGGTTTCTTACGTCAGGATGCCGCGCTTTTATCGGCTCCATGTGTATCGCTTACGGTTCGGTTTATCCTCCTCTGATCGGTGCGGATCAATTTACTTACCTGTTCTGGAATCTGATCGAAAAGAATTATTCTGTGGGAGACGCGTTCGTTAGGGCGAAACTCAATCTGGTGAAATCCATCTTGCGGAAGCAAGGATATCTGGATGGAGAAGACCAAAAGACATTGCTCTCATTTGTCCTGTATGGCGATCCGCTGTATTACAGTGATTCGCAGGCGGAAGATCATTTGATCCAGGATCAGGAAAAGATTGTCGATTCCTATCAGGTAATCCGCGATCAAGACCTGGATACTGTAGCCGTTCCCAAAGTGTCCTCGGATATCTTGATGAACATAAAGGAAGTGGTAAAAGAATATTTACCGGGGATCGAGAGCGCTGAGCTGAGCATTCGTGAAAAGCAAATGAAAGTGATCAATATGGTGCGCGATGCAAAAGGGGCGGTAACCATGGAGAGGCAGACTGCCGGACGGGTGTTTCTAACCTATAAGAAAAGCTTCCAAATTCAAAATAAAACGCTGAAACAATTTACCCGCGTTACACTGGATGACCGTGGAAAGATGATCAAGTTCTCCGTTTCGAAATAAACCTTGCCTATTTTTAATTGAATTGTCCGTTTTCCTCATTTATAATCAAGAGAATCACTATCGAAAATTTTTATTTAAGAGACCTTTATGCAAAATAAATCAGACGGCAACACCATCCGCAAGACTTTCATTGAATTTTTCGAAAAAAGAGGGCATACGTTTGTCCCTTCCTCTTCACTGGTACCGGGGGGTGACCAAACGCTGCTGTTCACCAATGCTGGCATGGTGCAATTCAAAGACGTCTTTTTAGGATTGGATGACCGCGCGTATACCCGAGCAGTAAACTCACAGAAATGCATGCGTGTAGCCGGCAAGCACAATGACCTGGAGGATGTCGGTCGTGATGATATCCACCACACGTTTTTCGAGATGCTCGGGAACTGGTCATTTGGCGATTACTACAAGCAAGAAGCGATCACCTGGGCATGGGAATTGCTTACAGAAGTTTGGAAGTTGGATAAAACCACGTTGTGGGTTACCTGTTTTAAAGATGAATCCGGAGAGATCCCTTCGGATGACGAAGCCATTAGCGCATGGGAAATGCAGCCCGGGATCGATCAATCTCACATACTGCAATTTGGAAGAAAACAAAATTTCTGGGAAATGGCAGATATGGGACCATGCGGTCCATGCAGTGAGATCCATATTGACCGCGGCGAGGAATTTTGCAACAAAAGAAACGATCCCGACCATGTGTGCGCGGTGAATGGAAGCTGTACCCGTTTTGTGGAGCTCTGGAACCTTGTTTTTATGCAATACAATCGCATCAGCCCCAAAAAGTTGGTTCCACTGCCTAAAAAACATGTGGACACGGGAATGGGGTTTGAGCGGATCGTATCGGTTTTACAGGGTGTGGACTCGAATTATAAGACGGATCTCTTGCTGCCGCTCATGGATGTGGTCTTGCGATTGACGGGGGCAAGCGTAGAGGAACGTGAAAAGAACGTGACCCCTTATCGAGTGATTGCCGACCATGCCCGGGCTGCTACTTTCTTGATCAGCGATGGTGTGGTGCCGGGGAACATTGGAAGAAATTACATATGTCGCATGATTATCCGCAGAGCAGCCCGCTTCGGTACAAAACTGGGACTCCATGAGCCTTTCCTTGCCGGGGTCGCCCATGAAGTGATACGAATTTATAGAGATGCCTACCCTGACCTGGTGAAAAACCAGGAAACCATTCTGGATAATCTTACCCGCGAAGAACAACGCTTCAAAAAAACGTTGGATACCGGTTTGTCGTATTTGAGTCAGATAATGGAAGAGAACAAGAAAACGAAATTGATCGCTGGCGAAACTGCGTTTGAACTGTATGCCACCCATGGTTTGCCATTCGAAATTACGCGTGATATCGCCGGAGAAGAGGGATATTTGGTTGATGAAGAAGCTTATCGCGAAGCCATGGAACGGCATCGGGTGGAATCGGGCGCTGGAAAAGAGTTCGGTCCCTTAGGTGGGGAAGATGCTGAAAGATATGCCAGTTTCTTCAATGAGATCTATGATGCAGGGTGGCTGCCCAAAGAGGGTGTCACATATGATCCCTATGATATTTTCCCCACCGAACAACCCGTTTCTGCTCTGATCAAGGACGGGAAATTGGTGGAATCGGTTTCTGAAGGTGATACTGTTGAGGTGGTTCTTGCGAAAACCAATTTCTACATACAATCCGGTGGGCAGGTGGCGGATAAGGGGAAGCTCGTCTCCAAAGATGGGAAATGGGAAATTTCTATCGAAGATGTCAAAAAGCCCACCGCGGGGTTGATCGTACATGCCGGAAAAGTTATCGCGGGGAGTCCGCAAACGGGAGATGTGGCGGTTCTGGAGGTTGATGCCAGGCGCAGGCAGGATATCATGCGCAATCATACCGCAACGCATTTGCTGCACGCCGCTTTACGCAAAATCCTCGGCGTGCATGTACGCCAGGCAGGATCGTTGGTGGCGCCCGACCGGCTGCGCTTCGATTTTACCCATCCAGAAGCTTTGACCAGAGAGGAAATTCAAAAGGTCCAAGATTTTGTGAATCAGGCGATTCTGGATAACGAACCGCTCCACAAAGAAGAAAAGGACCTCCAGCAGGCTATTGAAGAAGGTGCCATGGCTCTCTTTGGTGAGAAATATGGGGAGCGGGTTAGAACAGTGGTCATCGGAGAGAATGCAGGGACTTCGTACGAATTGTGCGGCGGTACTCACGTGGATACTACCGGGGAGATAGGAAATTTCATCATCGTCAGCGAAGGTAGCGTGGCTGCAGGCATTCGCAGGGTCGAAGCAGTGACGGGCAGAGAGGCGTACGCTCTTATTCAAAAACGGTTACTGCGGTTGGAGAATACTGCGGAAAAATTGCAGGTGGGCGTGGACCAACTGGAAAAAAAGATAGAAAGCGTTCTCGACCACGAAAAGCAGCTTGAAAAAGAAAGCTCCGCATTACAGAAAAATGCTGTTTTTCAAAAATATCGTGATCAGAAAAACTCAGGAGAAATCATTGGAGCTTCAAGAATTCTCTCACTAGCCTTTGGACCAACAAACGGTTCCATTCTTCTTGAGTTGTCTGACCTGTTTCGCAATGAAAACAATTCTGGAATCGCGATTTTTTCAGGCATCAATGAGAAGGACGAGCCTTTCTTCATGGTTACCGTAACGGATGATTTAGTGAAGAAAGGCATACATGCAGGAGAGATCGTAAATACGGCAGCTTCGGTCGTGGGGGGGCGAGGTGGGGGAAGACCTAATTTGGCGCAGGCTGGTGGGAAAGATGCGTCAAAGATCAATGAAGCGCTCCAAAAAGCGAAAGATTATGCTCGAGGCAAACTGGAGTAAGAAAAACCGCCCGCAAAGGCGGTTTTCGATTCATTCATTCTGCGGGAACCAACAGCATAAAACCAGGTCTTTGGCTGCTTTTACCTCATCCAATCTCCCGATAGGCGTACCATGCGGCGCCGAATGCAACAATTCAGGTTCCTTATGAGCTTCTTCAGCGATCTTCTTCATGATCTCCGCGAACCGTTCAACCTCCTGCTTCGATTCGGTTTCGGTTGGCTCAATCATTAATGCTTCTTTGACGATCAGCGGGAAGTAGTTGGTTGGGGGATGGACCCCATAATCCATCATGCGTTTGGCTATATCCAAAGCATGGATACCGGGAGCGTCTTCCCAAAAGCCTTCAACGACAAGTTCATGCATGCATTTCCTATCGAATGGAACAGTATAGATGTTCTCGAGCAGTTTTTTTAGATAATTTGCATTGAGCACTGCATTTTCTGAAATCTTGCGCAGTCCATCTGATCCATGCATGGCTATGTAGGTGAACGCTCGTATGAGAACGCCAAAATGCCCATAGAATGATTTCATCTGTCCAATGCTCTGAGCGGGACGAATGAAGCCATACAGTGGAGGTGTCTTTTCGTCCCCTTCCTCTACGATACCAACGATGGGGGAGGGCAAGAAATCAACCAGATGTGGCGCTACTGCAACCGGTCCTGAACCGGGGCCTCCGCCGCCATGAGGGGTGGAAAAGGTTTTGTGAAGGTTAAAATGCATGATGTCAAACCCGATCTCGCCTGGTTTGATAATGCCGAGCAGAGCGTTGAAATTGGCGCCGTCCCCATACACGAGTCCGCCCCTCTGATGGATGATATCGATAACCTCTTTGAGATGTTCTTCAAAAAGACCCAATGTGTTCGGATTGGTGAGCATAAGCCCTGCAACACAATCGTCGCAAACTTCCTTTAATTTCTCAAGGTCGATATTGCCGCGACTATCAGAGGGAACGTTCATCACATCAAATCCACTCATCGATGATGTGGCGGGGTTTGTGCCATGTGCGGAATCAGGAACCAGGATCTTGGTTCGTTTGAGATCGTTGCGGCTCAAATGATAGGCTCGGATGATCAGACCGCCCACAAATTCTCCCTGTGCGCCGGCAGCCGGTTGCAAGGTGATACCTGCAAACCCGCTGATCTCTTTTAACCATTCTTGCAGTTGATAAATGAGTGCCAGATTTCCCTGGATCGTTTCGATGGGTTGAAGCGGATGGGTCATGGCGAAACCCGGGAGTCGAGCCAGCTCTTCATTGATCCGCGGATTATATTTCATCGTGCAGGAGCCGAGAGGATAAAATCCACTGTCAATGCTGTAATTCAAGTGGGAAAGGTGCGTGAAATGACGGATGACGTCGACTTCAGATACTTCAGGGAATGGGAGGTCATCTCTTTTCAATTCGGCAGGTATCACGCTAACCGGCACATCTGGATCGTGAAACTGGAATCCTTTTCTAGCGGATGAGGAGAGCTCATAAATGGTCGGTTCAGCCATGGTTGTTCTCCTTCAGAATATCACAAAGAACGTCGATGATCTCCTTATTGGTCTTTTCGGTGAATGCCAGCAGCATGCAATCTTTCAGAGCGGGATATAGATTTTCCAGGGCAAATCCACCCAGAATACCTTCTTCCAGAAGGTGATGGTTGAGATGGTCGACAGAGCTAGGGCATTGGACGACTATCTCATGAAAGAATGGTTCGGGAGTGAGCACTTTGAACCCTTCCAACGCTGCTATCTTTTTCGCTGCGTAATGCGCGTTCTGATAACAAAGATTGCTGACCTGCTGCATTCCAGATTTCCCGAGCAAACTCATATATACGGTTGCAGCCAATGCCATCAAACCTTGATTGGAGCAGATGTTGGAAGTGGCTTTTTCGCGGCGAATGTGTTGCTCGCGTGCTGTCAACGTGAGCACATATCCGCGTTGACCATGCTCATCAACCGTTTCACCCACCAACCGACCGGAGAGCTTGCGCACCAGTTCTTTACGAGCTGCAATGAATCCCAGATAAGGACCGCCAAAAGAAAGCGGGATTCCCAAAGGTTGCCCCTCTCCAACAGCGATATCAGCCCCCATCTCCCCCGGCGTTTTTAATAACCCCAGCGCGATAGGGTTGACTGCCATGCAAACGAGAGCGCCATGGTGATGAGCGATAGTGATGAGCTCGGCAGGATCACCGATTTTGCCGAAGAAATCGGGGTACTGCACAATGACCAGAGCAGTATCTTCATCGATAAGATCTTTCATCGCCATCGGATCAGAAAAAGGTTCGTCGGGGTTTCCAGAAATCACGATGTCGATATTCTGAATACCGCTGAGGTATGTTCGAATCACCTCTCTGTATTGCGGATTTAGAGCGTGCGAGAGAATGATCTTTTTTCTTTTTTCGCGGAAGTGGGAGTAAGCGGTAATACAGGCTTCAGCCGCGGCCGTTGCCCCATCATACTGTGATGCATTGCTCACTTCAAGAGCGGTGAGATTACAGATCAAAGATTGGAATTCAAAAATTGCCTGCAAGGTGCCTTGAGAAATCTCTGATTGGTAGGGCGTATAGGCTGTGAAGAACTCTCCCTTGCGAAGAATGCTATCGACCGCAGCCGGAATGTAATGATCGTAGGCTCCCGCGCCCAGGAAACACACAAATTCTTTCGTGCTTGCGTTGGCGTCTGCAAAGCCTTCGATATATTCGCGAGCAAACATTTCACTCATGCTTGCAGGCAGATCCAACGTCGGAAAGCGATATCGTTCCGGAACGTCAGAAAACAGCTCCTCGATAGATTTCATCCCGAGAGCTGTTAACATTTCTTTTCGTTCCGCATCAGTGTGCGGCGTGAACATTAGTCGCCTCGATCTTCGCAGAATCTATCGTATATCTCCGCATCCATCAACGCATCCACTTCGGAGGGATCATTAATAGAAATTTTGAACAACCAGCTTCCATAAGGATCATCGTTGAGATGTTCGGGGTTGTCCACAAGACTTTCATTGATCTCCAGAATCGTACCGGTAACAGGAGCGTGGATATCCGCTGCTGCTTTTACCGATTCAATGGTGGCGATGGTCTCATCTTTTTCAAACTCATCGTCCACATCCAATTCATACTCGACATACACAATATCAGAAAGCTGGCTTTGCGCGAAGTCCGTGATTCCGATAAGGGCGGTATTCCCTTTCACCTTGATCCATTCATCCGTTTCTGAGAACTTCAGATCTTTTGGGGTCGACATCTTTCACTCCTGTTCATTATTTTGAGGTACATAAAATTGTACTTCTCTGTTATTTTACCTGAGAGATTCGCCAACAAAAGTGGCTTGCCCCGTCGGTGCATCAATTATGCTCTCCAGAGTTTATTGGCAGTGAGTCTTTTTACCTGAGAGATTCTTCTGTCGTTTTGACAGAATTGCCCCTTCGGTGTCGAAACAATCGAACTCTTCTCACGTCCATCAATTCCTATTTATTCTATGGAAGCATAAACTCCCTGTCAAGGTGCTTAATTTTCTAAAAGATGCATTATAATAGGCTCTGCTTCAGGCATGAACCTGAACCAAGGAAAGGAATAGCGCCTGATCCCATTCTGACAGGGATGACGAGGATGAAGGTTTTCTACCGCAAGGTAGAACTAACTGCGATGAAGCAGGAAAATCGAAAGTTCGGCGGATGCCTTCCCGGAAAAATGCTTTCCGTGCCCTTTCCCACAAATATCGTTTAGTCAGTGCAAGCTGACCAATATAACATTCTACCGAAAACCATGGAGGTATACATGTGTGGCATTGTTGGCTATATCGGTGACAAAAATGCTACCCCCATTATTCTGGGGGGGCTAAAAAAGTTGGAATATCGCGGGTATGATTCGGCCGGAATAGCTGTGATCGAAGATGGGCAAATCGAATTACGTCGCGATGTGGGGAAACTGACCAACCTGGAATCGTTGGTCAGAGAAAAACCGTTGAGCGGTCGTATTGGCATTGGTCATACTCGCTGGGCTACGCATGGAGCGCCCAGCGCAAAGAACGCACACCCGCATATTGGCGAGACGGGTAAAGTGGTAATCGTTCATAACGGCATTGTGGAAAACTATCTGGAATTGAAAGAAGAGCTGGAGGCAGAAGGCGCCAAATTCAACTCAGAAACAGATACGGAAACCATCGTGCATTTAATTGAACGCAATCTTGGAACGGCGGAAACATTGGAAGAGGCAGTACGCCGGAGCTTGTTGCGGATCAAGGGCGCGCACGGAATCGTGGTCATTTCAAGCCAGGAACCCGATAAGATCATTGCAGCGCGAATCGGTAATGCCGGAGGAGTGGTGATCGGATATGGGGAGGGAGAAAATTTTGTCGCGTCTGACATCCCTGCCTTGATGGAATATACGCGACATATGGGCTTTTTGGAAACCCACCAGATGGCAGTTGTCACCAAGAATACCGTAACGGTCAAGACTTTGGATGGAAAAGAAGTTCAACAGAAAGTTGATACCATCGCCTGGGATCCCATTGCTGCGGAAAAGGGGAATTACCGTCACTTTATGCAAAAAGAAATTCACGAGCAGGTTCGGTCTTTAACCGATACGCTTTCAGGGAGGGTGGATTTTGACAAGAACCAGATCAATCTGACGACGCTCAATCTAACTTCTGAAAAAGCCAACGCAATTCAAAAGATCGTGATCACAGCCTGTGGAACAGCCTATCACGCAGGATTGGTGGGAAAAACCATAATCGAAGAGATCAGCCGGATACCGGTAGAGGTGGATATTGCATCGGAATTTCGCTATCGTGATCCGATTGTGGACGAAAAAACCTGCTTGATCAGCATCAGCCAATCAGGCGAGACAGCTGATACCCTGGCAGCCATGGACGAGGCGCGTAAGAAGGATGCCATGATTCTTTCGATTGTCAATGCCATTGGCTCGCAAGCCATGCGTGTGGCAGATGGGTACATTTCTATGCAGGTGGGACCTGAAATTGGCGTGGCTTCGACAAAAGCATTTACGGCACCGTTGGTTGATCTTTATATGCTTGCCATCTACCTGGCAGATCTGCGCGGATCAATCTCTGAAGAAAAGAAATTCCAACTGATTCATGACTTACGCATAGTTCCAGAACTGGCTGGTGAGTGCCTGAAACGCGAAGAGGATATTCTCCACGTTGCTGAACAAATAAAAGACATCCGTAATATGCTATATCTGGGTCGCGGAATCAACATGCCGATCGCTTATGAAGGAGCCTTGAAGCTGAAAGAGATCTCTTACATTCATGCCGAAGCATACCCGGCAGGTGAAATGAAGCACGGTCCGATTGCTTTGATTGATAAAGAGATGCCGGTGCTGGCGATTATGCCAAAGGATCAATGGTATGAAAAAATGCTCAGCCAGGTGGAACAGGCGAAAGCACGTGGCGGGATACTCATCCTGGTGGCTACCGATGGGGATGAGAATGCAAGAAACCTTGGTGACCACGTTCTATGGATCCCGCAAGCACCCTGGTTATTGACGCCCGTGTTCACTTCAATTCCATTGCAGATGTTGGCATATCATATCGCTGCTTTACGAGGTCTGGATGTGGACCAACCCCGAAATCTGGCAAAATCCGTAACCGTAGAATAAAAGATAAGGAGCTGACATCTTTTTGCTCAGCTCCTTATCTCTTTATAGAGTCCCTTAGAGGTTTTTTGCAATACCTTTGATCGACAAAAAAAGTAGCTATCGATTCTTTATGTTAATTTTTTGCCGATCGCTTCAGCCCAGTTTTTTATTTTGTCCCAGTCGCGGAAATCCGCTTTTCCCATTTTTTCTTCGACGGATTTTTTCATGGATTTGATGATCGCTTTCACAAACGGATTCAACTTTTGGTAGTCATCACCATCCGTCAACACTGCGCCGCCAAAAAGACCGATGTCAATAAAAGGAATCTCGGGGATGCCTTTTAGCGATTCCTGCAGCCAGGAAAGCGTTTCGGCTCTGTTTTCGGGAGTGTCTTCGAACAGGTTGGCGCATACTGCAAAGAGCGCGGTGGGCTTGCTTGCCAGTTCAGCATGATTCTTTCTGATAAAGTTGATAAATGTTGTCATTGGCCGACTTGCGTGAATGGATGTGCCAAGAATGAACACATCATATTCAGAAATATCCTTTATTTTTTTGAGATTGCTAGAATCTGCGTGAGAACCAGCTTTTTTAAGATGACCGGCAATTGCATCAGCGACCTCATGAGTGGCTCCAGACCAGGTGGAATAGCCAACAAGTATACGTTTTGTCATTCCTTGCTCCATTAAGAAGATGTTGTGCTGATTGTAACAGACATTTAAGGGCAGGATATGGAATAATTCAATCCTAACCTCAGTATGTTACAATAACCGGTATAAATCAGATTACAGGAAATTCGATGGCACAAATTTCGGAAAGTGACGTATTAACAACACTGAGTAAAGTGATCGATCCCGAATTAAAGAAGGACTTGGTCAGTCTGAACATGATCAAAGATATTCAAATTCAAGGAGGAGACGTCAGCTTTACTCTTGTTTTAACAACACCGGCTTGCCCTTTGAAGAACTACCTGCAAAAAGCTGCGCATGATGCGGTGATGGCGATCGAAGGGGTTGCATCGGTGAGTGTCAACATGGCTGCCGACGTAATCTCGCATCAGAAGCAAACAGATGAAATGATTTCGCTACCTATTAAAAATTCCATCGCCGTCGCGTCGGGAAAAGGTGGCGTGGGTAAGACTACCGTATCGGTGAATCTGGCGGTTGCGCTGGCAAAAGCGGGCGCTAAAGTAGGACTGCTGGACGCAGATATTTATGGTCCCAATGTTCCCAGGATGATGGGCATCCATGAATTACCGCCTGTCAAGGATAAAAAAATCATCCCTGCCGAAGCTTATGGGGTGAAGATCATCTCGATCGGTCTTTTGGTGAAAGAAGGGCAGCCGTTAATATGGCGCGGTCCGCTATTACATTCAACCATCCGTCAATTTTTGGTTGATGTGAACTGGGGTGATCTGGATTATTTAATCATTGACCTTCCGCCAGGCACCGGGGATGTCCAGTTGAGCGTTGCACAAAATCTCAGCCTGACTGGCGGGTTGATCGTCACCCTACCACAAAAAGTATCTGTAGATGATGCGGCTCGCGGATTGGAGATGTTCCACAAATTGAATATTCCGGTTCTCGGTATCATTGAAAACATGAGCTATCTTGAATTGGAGGATGGCACGCGAATGGATATCTTTGGCAGTGGAGGGGGAGCAGCTTTGTCGGAGAAGACAGGCATCCCTTTATTAGGTCAAATTCCTCTTAGCCCTGCCGTGAGAGAAGGGGGGGATACTGGCAACCCGATCGTAGTTTCTGATCCATCTTCACCAGTCGCAAAAGCACTGGATGAGTTGGCGTGCATGGTTGCAGGCAGAATCTCCCAAATTGAAGTATAAGGGTATCGTATTCTTATGGAAGAACAAATCACTACACACGAAAACCGAAAACCGCTGATCGTCGGCGTACGTTTCTCGAAAATCAGTAAAAGCTATTATTTTGATGCCACAGATCTTAAAGATGTCAAATTTGGAGATTCTGTGGTGGTGCAAACAACCCGAGGCTGGCAATTGGGTGAGATTGTTGAGATCGTTGAAAATACTTCTAATCTTGAACTGGATAAAATCAAGAAAGTGGAACGCAGAGCAACCGAAACTGATCTAAAAAGGCGCGAGGAAATCGGAGAGAACGAGCAGGATGCCAATATGCGGATAGCCAAATGCATCCGTGAGCTCAATGTTGAAGGAATGAAGTTCATCTATACCGAGATCAGTTTCGATGGGAACTGTATCACATTTCACTATACCAGCGAAGACGACAAGATTACAAATTTTAAGAAGATGCAAGATTCTCTGAAAAGGGATTTTCCAAAACATAAAATCAACTTTCACAAGATCGGACCACGCGATGCCGCTAAATATTACGGAGGGATGGGCGCATGTGGGCTGGAAATGCGGTGCTGCTCAAGATTTCTGGTCGATTTTGACTCTATATCCATACGGATGGCGAAAACTCAGGGCATATCTCTCACTCCCACTGACATCACGGGAATGTGCGAACGCTTAAGATGTTGCTTGAATTATGAATATTGTCTGTACCGAGACGCTATGAAGGGGATGCCGAAGAAGAACAAACGCGTCATGACACCCAAGGGAGAAGGGCGGATTCGAGATGTTTATCCCTTGAGAAAAACGGTATTGGTGAGCCTGCCTGAAATCGGGGTCAAAGAATTCCCCCTGGATGAGATTGAAATTCTTGATGGGTTACCGGAGAATCCACAGCAACATTCGAAACAAGTGCAGAAGAATGAGCAAAGCAGTCCGAACTCGAAAAATCACGGTCGCTGATTTTCCGAACTGGAACACAACGAAAAAAATACTGGTAATCCTGGCTCACCCGGACGATCCAGAATTTTTTTGCGGCGCGACTTTAGCAAAATGGGCAAGGGAGGGGCATCAGATTTCTTATTGCCTCCTCACCCATGGTGAAAAAGGCACGAATGCGGAGTTTTCTGATAGCGCTCATATCAAAGAGATCAGAAAAAAAGAACAGAATGCAGCGGCGTCCATTATCGGAGCACAAAAGGTGCTCTTTCTGGAACACTCGGATGGCTTCCTGGTGGCTGACCTGGGTTTGCGCAAAGAGTTGGTACGGATCATGCGCGGTGAACAGCCGGATGTTGTGGTGTCCTGCGATCCAAGCAATTTTTACACCCACGGACAGACGCTCAATCATCCTGACCATCGGGCTGCCGGATTGGCTGTTGTAGAAGCTATCTTTCCGGCGGCACAGAATAATGAATTCTATCCCGAACTGATGGTGGAAGGATTGAAACAGCATCATATTCAAGAATTATGGCTGTCACTGCCTTACGAGGCAAATTTTGTGATGGATGTGACCGATACCTGGCAGATCAAGATTGAGGCGTTATTAAAACACCGATCTCAGGTTGGTGATCCTGGAGAGTTTAGGAAACAGATGGAATCACGAGGGAAAATGGCTTTCGGGAAAAGGAAATATTTCGAACAATTTCACCGACTCGTCATACGAAAATAACAGAAAAAACAGTATTAAATCACCATTCGGTATTTTGACATTGAAATCTGACGAATATGTTTTATGCTTAATGATCATATTAAACAGATTAATAAGAGTAATTGTGTTTACGCCATATTTTACTGACAACCAAACCAGACTGCTCCAGTTCATTATCCGAAGAATAAAAGAAGGGAGAGATGACCTCCCTCCGATCCAGGAATTGAGTGAACTGCTGGAAATGAGCGTGCCAACCCTGCGTGAACAGTTGGAAGCTCTAAAAATGCTGGGGCTTTTAGATGCTCGACCTCGCCATGGGTTGCACATTCGAGAGATCGATGGCTCGGCGGGCTTACAGCAAATGGCTCTGATCACGGTTTCTCTGGATATGAAGTATTTTTACCAGTTTTCCGAACTGAGAGAACGGACGGAACAGGCATGGTTCATGAATGCCGTTGAAAGATTGGAAAAGGACGATGTGGAACAATTAGAGCAATATGTCACTAATGCGCTGGCAAAATTGCATGGCAATCCAATACAAATACCATATCGAGAACATAAAGAATTGCATTTGAGCATTTATCAAAGATTGGATAATGTATTTGTAATGAGCATTCTTAATACCTATTGGACGCTATATGAAGCTGTTGGGATGAATTTATACACCGACCTGGAATATCAAACCATAGTATGGAAATACCACAGTGACATTATTGAAGCAATCAAGAAGAAAAATTATCAAAATGGCTTAATGCTTTTGAGCAGCCATTTTCAATTATTGTACAAACGTTGAGGAAAGGTATGTCGAAATCAACCAATGAATTTGCGGTTCTGGTCAGCACAGTAAATGGCTCGGGCAGCGCGACCGCTAATAACGCGCTGATGAAGACGATCTTTAAAATGGGAATTCCAATTTCAGCAAGGAACATTTTTCCTTCGAACATTCAGGGCTTACCAACCTGGTACTCGTTAAGGGTCAGTGAAAAAGGCTACCTGGCGCGTACGGATGAATTTGATATTCTGGTCAATCTTGACAGAACAGTCCTTATGGAAAACTTGAAAAGAGTAAAGAAAGGTGGGCTGGTTTTAAGTGATCAACCGCTCCCCACGGGTTACGCTGAGCAATTTCAGATCATCGAATTACCCATTAAAGAAGTATTGGAAAAGGCGGAATCCCCAGCGAACCTTTCTGTGTATTTGACGAACATGGTGTACGTGGGATTTCTATCTGCCTTGATCGGGATAGATCTGCAATTGCTCGAGGCAACCTTGAACCAGCATTTCAACCACGTTGAGAAAGCGGTGAAACCCAACATGGATGTGGTGCAGGCTTCTTACGAAATGGTTTCAAAGCAGGCGATCGAGAAATGCGTGTATACATTGGAAAAACGCAACCTGACCGATGGGTATATTGTTGCCGATGGGAATAAAGCAGCAGCGCTGGGCGCGTTGTTCGGCGGTTTGCAGTTTTCGGCATGGTATCCGATCACCCCGGCGACAGAATTGGCTGAAAGTTTGAACGAGTACAGCTCTCAACTGCGAAAAGATCCCGAAACTGGAAAAACAACCTGTGTTATTGTGCAGGCTGAAGATGAGCTGGCTGCCGTTGGAATGACCATCGGTGCGGGCTGGGCAGGCTTACGTTCCATGACGTCCACATCTGGTCCAGGCTTATGTTTGATGGCGGAATACATCGGGCTGGCTTATCAAAGTGAAGTACCGGTGGTCATCTGGGATGTTCAGCGGGTTGGTCCGAGCACTGGCATGCCCACCCGCACAGCACAGTGCGATCTGACTTTTTCATATTTTCTCAGTCATGGAGATACAGATTATGTGATTCTGCTGCCAGGCACCGTGCAGGAGTGCTTTGACTTCGGGTGGCAGGCATTGGATATTGCGGAACAAATGCAATCACCGGTGATCGTTCTCAGTGACCTGGATTTGGGAATGAATAACTGGATGACGCCAAAATTCCAGTATCCCGATAGGCCAATGCAAAGAGGCAAGATACTGTGGGAAGAAGATATGGAGAAGATCATCCAAAAAGCCCAGGGGAAATGGGGTAGATATGTGGATATTGATGGTGATGGAATACCCTACCGCACCCTGCCAGGCAATGCACATCCCAAAGCAGCCTATTTTGCACGCGGCACTGGGCATGATGAATTCGCGAACTATACCGAGGATCCGGATATTTGGAAAAAAGAACATGATCGCATCAAACGAAAATTCCAGAAAGCGTTAGAGATCGACCCACTACCCGTGCTGGAAAAAGAGCATCGAGGCTCCATTGGGTTTATCTCTTATGGCTCATCGCATTTTGGGACAGAAGAAGCCTGTGATGAATTGTTTCATGATGGAAAAAAGATTGACTATTTACGAATCCGTTCCATTCCATTTCAAGAAGGAGTTAGAAAATTTATCCAGGATCACGAAAGAATCTATGTGATCGAAGCCAACCGGGATGGGCAAATGGCACAATTGCTAATGATTAATTTTCCATCAGCAGCCGGAAAGATTCGCAAGATTGCCTGCCTGGACGGACTCTCTTTAACAGCCAAATGGATCAGGCAATGCTTCAATGAGCAGGAGAACGAGAATGAACGTCACCAATAATCTTGAAAAAACCAATGCTGCAGGGTTTGCCCGCAATGACTATATCGGTGAACCAAGCACATTATGTAAAGGTTGCGGGCATAACAGCATCTCCAATATGATCATCTCTGCCTGTTATGAATTAAATCTGCGACCAGAGCAGGTGGTCAAATTTAGTGGAATCGGCTGCTCGAGCAAAAGCCCCGCCTATTTCTTGAAAAATTCCTTCGGGTTCAACGGACTGCACGGTCGTATGCCTTCCATGGCTACCGGTGCTCTCTTTGCTGATCTTACCCTCAAAGGGTTAGGCATCAGCGGTGATGGCGATACCGCGAATATCGGTCTGGGGCAGTTCAAACATCTGGTGCGGCGGAACATGCCTTTGGTATACATTGTTGAAAACAATGGCGTATATGGCTTGACAAAAGGACAGTTTTCCGCAACAGCCGATTATGGACTTTCGCTCAAGCATCAAGGACAAAACATCTATCTGCCGGTTGATATTGCCATGGAAGCTCTGGCAGCCAATGCCACCTTCGTGGCGCGCTCTTTTGCGGGGGATCCCAAACAGGTTAAGGAGATCATCAAGGCGGCATTCAGCCACAGAGGGACAGCGGTGATCGATATCATCAGCCCCTGTGTAACCTTCAATAACAAAGAAAACGCAATCCATTCCTACTCATGGGGCAAAGGGCACGAAGATCCGCTCCACGAAGTTGAATTCGTGCCTTCGCGCGATGAGATCACCGTTGAAGACTTCAGTCATGGTGAAGTTCGCGAGGTTGCCCTGCATGACGGTTCAACGATCGTATTAAAGAAAGTTGATAAGGAATACGATCCTACAAACCGCAAAGAGGCATTGCGCATACTATCTGACGCGATTAAAAACAAGTGGCTGATCACAGGATTGATCTACGTGGACCCCAATGCTGTAAACATGGTAGCCATGTACGATCTGGATAAAAAGCCCTTAAACAGGCTACCAGCAGATAAGATACGACCGCCGCGTGAAATGCTTGACGAGATCAACGACGGGTTTATTTAATCGTATTAATCAACGTTCTGAAGACTCCCTATGGTATGCAGCAAGGCGAGATTCGTCGCCTTCATGGCTCCGATAGGGAAACCCGATACGATGATGACCTTTTGACCTTCTTTGATGCCCGTATATTTGAACATGGTTTCTTCAACGTGCGTAATCATCTCTTTCAGCGTTTTAGAGAATGGGACCAGGAAGGGAACAACGCCCCAATAGAGACTTAAACGATGAAAAGTATCTTTATTCGGTGTAAATGCAAGAATAGGCACATCGGGACGCGCTTTGGATTGAAGCAAAGCAGATCGCCCGCTTTGCGTGAAGACCGCCACCGCAGACACATTTTGTTCGTTTGCCAGTTCACGCGCCGCCAGTGAAAGAGCCAGCGCGTCATCCTCATTATTGATTTGTTTGAAAACGGAGATTTTTCCCCAACGATGGATGTTTTTCTCTGCCTCCAGGATAATGGAGGCCATCACACGCACGCTTTCAATGGGATATTCTCCACTGGCAGTCTCCCCTGAAAGCATGACTGCATCGGTGCCATCCAGAATGGCATTTGCCACATCCGAAGCTTCAGCCCGGGTTGGTCGCGGATTGTAGATCATCGAATCAAGCATCTGCGTGGCAGTGATCACCACTTTTGCCTTGCGGTTTGCCATTTCAATGATCTCTTTTTGGAGGATGGGAACGACCGCCGCGGATGTTTCTACTGCCAGATCGCCACGGGCAACCATTACCCCATCTGCACAGGCGATAATTGAAGCCAGATTTTTAATTGCCTCTGGCAGCTCAATCTTGGCAATGATAGGGATGTTCGCACGCCCTGGGTCGATCGAGCGAATCGTATCTCGCACATATTGAACGTCATCGGCGTCTCTTACGAAAGAAATGGCAATCGCATCGACACCTTGAGAGAGACCAAAAATAAGATCATCCCGATCTTTTTCCGTAAAGCCTGGAATATCAAGGCTGATGCCGGGCAAATTGACGCCTTTGTTCGATTTTAGTTCACCGCCCAACATGACCTTGGCGATGGCTTCTGTCTCGGTGACTTCGATGATTTCTATCTCCAGTTTTCCATCGTCCAGCAAAACGCGGTTGCCGATAGACATGGAAGAGAACACATCAGGAATGTCCAATGGGATGGTTGGCATATCGCTTCGTGCTTGGGCATCTTGGCATCTATCAGCGCATACAAAACGAATGATTTGTCCGGCTTTCAGTTGAATCGATCCTGATGGCAGGTCTCCCACCCGTAGCTTGGGACCTTGCAGATCCTGGAGGATGGCAACAGTCTCATCCAGTTTTTCGGCTGCCTGACGGATGAGTTGGATCAGGTTTTGATGACTTTCGTGCGTGCCATGTGAGAAGTTCAGGCGGGCGACGTCTATTCCGCTTCGTACAAGTTCTTCAATAATCTCAGCGGTGTCGCTGCTTGGACCTAAGGTGGCAATGATTTTTGTGCGACGATTGGATGTGACATTCGAAAAAGATATCATCAGGTGCTCACAACAAAACGGTTCGGATTCTCTCCAGCGCCCAATCGATGGCAGGCTGGTCAATGATCAAAGGTGGGGCAAAGCGGATGGTCGTTTCATGCGTTTCCTTTGCTAAAATGCCAGCGTCTTTTAACCTTTCACAATATTGTCTCGCTCCACCGGCTTCAGGTTTTAATTCTACCCCGATCAAGAGACCTTTGCCCCGCACTTCTTTTACATGTTTGCTGGGTATCTCTTCCAACTGGTCACGAAAATATTCTCCCAGTGAAGCTGCATTTTCAATGAGGTTTTCTTCCACGATGACCTTCAAGGAGGCACGCGCAACCGCTGCCGCTAAAGGATTTCCTCCGAAGGTAGAACCGTGTTCACCTGGTTGAAACAACCCAAGGATTGCCCTGCTTGATAAAACTGCCGACACCGGGTAAAAACCACCCCCCAATGCCTTGCCAAGCACCATCAGATCAGGGCGAACATTTTCATAGTCGCATGCGAACAGTTTACCGGTTCGACCAAGACCGGTTTGAATTTCGTCAGCAATGAACAAAATAGTATTTTGATCGCAGACCTCTCGAACTGCTTTCAGGTAGCCGCTGGGTGGAATGATCACCCCGCCTTCTCCTTGAATGGGTTCAAGGAGGATTGCAGCCGTATTCGGCGTGATGGCTTTCTTAAGAGCATGGATGTCTCCATAGGGAACTGAGATGAAGCCGGGTGTATGGGGACCAAAATCATCTTTGTAGAATGCTTCGGATGAAAAGGAAATAATGGAAATGGTTCGCCCATGGAAGTTGCCATCGGCAACTACGACCTCTGCTTTATGCCGGGGAACCTTTTTGACAACGTACGCCCATTTGCGAGCGACCTTTAATGCGGTTTCAACCGCTTCGGCACCGCTGTTCATTGGAAGCACCATTTCATACCCGGTTAGATCAACGATCTCTTTGTAAAAGAGCGGGAGTTGGTCATTGCGAAAAGCACGCGAAGTGAGCGTGATCTTCTGTGCTTGCTCTACAAGTGCTTTTAAGATGGCTGGGTGTACATGACCCTGATTGAGAGCTGAGTACGCACTCAAGCAATCGAGGTATTTATTCCCTTCCACATCATACACCCAAACCCCTTCTCCTCTGGAGAGCACCACATCCAATGGTTGATAGTTATGAGCTCCATACAAATCGGAGAGATTAACATAATCGGCTGTTTTCATGTGAGTTTATCCTTGCATTAATTTTAGAACGATGGCTTTTTGAGCGTGCAAACGGTTATGCGCTTGTGGGAAAAGTCGTGAATGGGGTCCGTCTGCCACTTCATCTGTGATCTCCTGCCCTCTATGGGCTGGCAGACAATGCAGAACAATGGCGTCAGGATGCGCTTCTGCCAGAAGCGCTTGATTGAGCTGATAAGGTGGGAAGACTTTCTCGCGTTTTTGGGTTTCCTCCTCCTGACCCATGCTGGTCCAGGTATCGGTATAGATCACGTCGGCATCTTTCACGGCTTCGTGCGGATCGCGGTAAAACATAACCCGGCTGTTAGATGATGCAGCAAGTTGCCTGGCTAATTCCACTGCTTTTTCAGAAATATCATATCCTTCTGGATTTGCGATAGAAAAGTTCAGACCTAATTTTGTGCATATGTGCATCAGAGAGACAGCCACATTGTTGCCATCTCCAATAAAAGTTACATTCAAGCCCGGCAATTTTCCAAAGTTTTCTTTGATAGTAAGAACATCCGCCATAGCCTGGCAGGGGTGATTGTAGTCGCTAAGACCATTGATCACCGGTACAGCAGCCCATTTCGCCAATTCCAGCACATGTTCATGCTCAAAAACCCTCGCCATGATGCCCTGAACGTAACCAGAGAGAACGCGAGCGATATCAGCTATTGATTCACGCTTCCCAAGCCCGATCTCGTTGGGGGAAATGAATAACGCATCACCGCCGAGATGGCGCATTGCCATGTCAAAGCTGATGCGTGTACGAAGACTGGGTTTATTGAAGATCATACCCAATACTTTTCCCTTTAAAAGAGGTGGATTGCCGTGCTTGAAATATTCAGCTTTCAGATCGATCGCAAGGTTAATGAGCTCGTTCAATTCTTCAGGAGAATAATCAGAAACTGCCAGGAAATCTTTTTTCATTGTCACCTCATAACGAAATAGAAATAGAATCAAGTCCAGTATAACATTGCCAATGAGGCATGGTTAAGAATAACCTCGGTATTCTTGAAAACGATAATTACAAAACCTTTTTTTCCTTCTTCACTTCTGAAAGGGCAAAAATATGAAAAACTTTCCCCACAATGGCAGCAAATGGTTTTAAGATCCTTGCAATGAGTGCCGGAATGATGGTGAACTTTTTCTTTTGAATGCCTTTGAGGATCACATCGGCTACAAACTCCGGTGATTGAAAGCCGCCACCTTTCGTGATTTCTTTTGTGATATCTGGTTTATGGGCATTGTCATAGGCTAATTGCGGAGTATCGGTATCTGAGGGGTATACGACGGAGACCGCTATGTTGTAGGGAGTTAATTCTGTTTTCAGAATGCTTGAAAACATTCCAATGGCGCTTTTAGCCGGAGAATAGGCGGAGTAACCGTAAATAGGCACCAGCCCTGCCAAAGAACTGATATTCACAATGTGTCCTGAACGATTCTTTACCATGAATGGTGCAATGATCTTAATGGTGTATACAGTTCCCAGGTAGTCGACCGAGATATCTGCAGCAAAATCTTCCGCTTTCATTGCCAAAAACTCTCCGGGATGAACGATGCCGGCACAATTGATGAGCAGGTCGGGAGAAAGGTTTTCTGAAAAAACGTCTCCCAGCGTTGATTTCAGTTCCGAAAAATTAGCGACATCCGCTTTGATCTTCTTGATTTTTTGGTCTTGGGAGGTTGCTTTTAATTGAAGCTTTGCAATCGCTTCATCCAATAAGCTGTCTCGGCGTGCCAGAATCCAAACATTTGCACCTGCTGCCACCAACTTTTCAGCCAGCGCAAAACCAATACCGCTGGAGCCCCCGGTGATCAGCACATTCTTATTTTGAAAAGATTTCATGTTTCCCTCATTTTTCATGACTTAATGGCAATGAGAACAAGAACCGCCACTGCAGGAACCACAGGAGTGGGAAGGGTGAGCACTTCCGGATTCAGTGTGAGAAGAATAACAAACAGAAAGCTTTCTTTGAGTATCGTTTTTCGTGCACTGGGGGCAGGCAATCGGTTGGTCGGCTTGTGAAAATGATCTGATTTGATCAAAAGTTGTCCCGCAATTCAAGCAAACGTATTCGTAGATGGGCATTTTCTATTCCTTCCAAACAAATGATTGTAACTTCGAATAAGAAGAGCGTCAAATGTTATAATAACTCGAGATCGCAAAATGAAAAGAATGCTCCTACAATGAATTTCCGAAGTGTCCATTATGTTTTACTGGGGATCCTTTCAACTGAACCCAAGCATGGCTATCAGATCCATAAAGAGCTCAATGCTATGGATGGAATTGGAGCAGTTTGGAAAATAAAGATCACCAATGTGTATGCATTATTGGATGTGCTTGAAAGAGAAGGATATATCAGACCCTCGAAACGCATTGAAGATGAATCTGGCTATCCGCCGAAAAAATTTTTTGAGATTACTGAAAAAGGAAACGAGATCTATCGCTCGTGGGTGCATGAACCGGTAAAACATGGCAGAGAAATACGACAGGTTTTCCTTTCCAAATTATTTTTTACACAAACCGAAAACAAACAGTTGGCACACCAGTTGATCCTTGATCAGCTTAGTGAATGCAATCGGTGGATCACGAATTCAAAGCCAATTGGGGAAGGGGAGGGATCTGAATTCAGTGCGATCGTCGAATCCTTTCGCTCGATGCAAATTAAAAGCTACGTCGCATGGCTGAAAGAACTGGGGAAAGAAGTAGAAAAAACTCTCTCTAATTGAGGATTTGCAAAGATCATGCCATTCGTGTAGGAGAAAAATTGTGCCGTTGGTTTGGATAATCACCGGGAAACAGAATGCTGGAAAATCTGTGCTGATGATGGATATCATTGCAGAAGTAAAACAGAGAAGATATCCATTGTGCGGATTGGTTTCTCCCGGAGTTTATCAGGATGGTACACGGATCGCGATACAAGTGCTCGATGTTGGATCAGGGGAGCGGACGATCCTGGCAGAATTGAAACCTGGTTGGGATCCTGAAAATCCAACAAAGAAATGGAAAATGAATGAAGAGGCGGTTCAATGGGGGGCAGCCCGCTTGGGTAGCATGGATCCAGCGGGGAAAGTGTTTTTCCTGGACGAAATTGGGATTTATGAAATTCTGGAAAAGACAGGGTGGCAAAAAGGGCTGGAAATTCTACAGGAGAAAACTTATTACCGTGCCTTCATCTCGGTACGGAAAGAAGTTGTAACGGAAATAATTAAGATATGCGAAAATGCTGATATTTTCTTTGAGGAAATTGATCTGGATGCCATTCAGACCAAAAGGCAAGCAATCGTGCAAAAAATGGTGCAGGATTTATGATAGGCAGCTAGAAAAATAAAACACGGAAATAGAAAAAGCGGCAGCAACATTCAACGATTTTTTGTCACCGGTGATAGGAATTTGGAGCAGCGCATCGCTGAAAGCTCTGATTTCCGGATCGATGCCAAAGATCTCGTTCCCAAAGATCAATAATACCTTTTGCTCACCTGATTTTATAGACCAATCCAGCAGAGATTGGGCGGAGAGGGAGGCTTCGATAGCAATAATTTGATATCCCTGTTCTTTTTTTTGTTGAATCAGCTGCAAGGCGTTCGGTTCGTGGCTCCACAGAACAAATTTTTCCGCGCCGAGACTGGTTTTTCTGACTTTTGCTTGGTCTGGGGTGGGGGTAAAGCCGCACAGAAAGAGGCGTGCTACAGAAAAAGCACTGGCTGAGCGAAAGATGGAACCAACGTTATAGCTGGAGCGCACATTGTCAAGAACGCATTCCAGGGCTGTATCCTTTTTATTGAATTGCGCATAGCCATTATCCACCCTATATTCCCGGACGGTTAATTCATTTCCACAAAGCGGGCAATAGATGCCATAGTTTCCCACTTCTGCTGGAAAACGAAAGTTGCATAACCGGTTAGTGCACTGAAGAATTACATATCTGTTCATGAAGAAAATGGATCATTTTTCTGGTGATCAGGATAAGCGAAGGGTCATAGTGGAAATAGTGAAGAAGGTGATCAGGTCTGCCGGTCGCGCTGGGAGATGTGGAAAGGGACAGTAAAAGCATAGCACCTTGTACGGTGTCCTTGTGAACATGTGCGGAACGGATCAAAGGTTTCAGGTCATACTGTTTCCCATTATGCCTCGTGTATTGAATATTTTTTGATCGTTGAATCTTTTCAACAAGCGAAACAAGCTCTTTTTCGGAAACAGGCTGCAAAAAACAAGCAGAATAGTCTGAAAAGACCACGTTTTGTTGTAACGTAGGCGCATGCAGGTCAACGGTCTCCACTTGTTGAATCTGCATGCCATTTGGAAGAAAAGGATTGATCGTTTCTTTTGTCAGCGATTGCTTGTTTGCTGCATCGATCCAGACATCAATAATTTCCTGTTCGCCACAGAAACCCAGCGGTAAAGGAGACGCTTGCTGGATCTTTGCCTGTGGGTGAAATCCTTTCGAGTAAGAAAGGATAACTCCGGAGCGGCGAAAGGTCCTTTCCCAAATCGTTTGCACATCCAAAATCGATGTGAAGCGCATCGGCGCCAGTTTTGAGTAGGTGATCCGTATTCTTTCTTCATGGATTTCCATAGCTTTTTCCTATCAGATCACGGCAAAGGACGGCATAGTTTGATTGAATTCCGCAAGCATGGCATTGGGTACGGCAATCGCTGGTGAGCGAACCTTCCATCGATCGGCGATACTCTTCTATCAGATATGCTTTGGATATGCCGGTATCGATGAAATCCCAGGGCAATTGCTCTGCTATTGTGCGCGTTCGGTGGCTGTAGATGAATGGATCAAGCCCGTTTTCAAGAAAAGCAGATTTCCAAATTTCCACATCAAGGCGATCTTGCCAGGCATCAAATTTTGCGCCTTTTTGCCAGGCTGCATAGATCACCATCGCGACCTTTTCGTCGGCGCGTGACAGCCAACCTTCTACTAATGATGATTCCATGCTTGGAAAGTTAAGGATGATGCCAGTGTTCCGAAAACCATCCCTCAATAAGCGATGTTTCTGACCCACATTCGCGATTGAATCCATGGCTACCCATTGAAAAGCGGTGTGTGATTTCGGTATAAATGTGTTGATGCTCACAGAAATTCTGGCGCGACCGCCGATCAACCGCTTACCAATAGTCTTCACTTTACGGCAAAGCTCCACGATGTGTTGAACATCATCCATGGTTTCCCCGGGTAATCCGATCAGGAAGTATAGTTTTATGGAAGTCCACCCTTTTTGAAAGATCAAGGTCGCAGTTTCCAGCAAATCGTCATCCGAAATGGGTTTGTTGATCGAACGGCGCATGGATTCGGTGGCTGACTCAGGCGCCAGGGTGAAATTGCCTTTCCGCTGGTTCATGGTGTGCATTAAATCTTCAGAAAACGATTCGATTCTCAATGATGGAAGGGACAAATTGACATTCAGTCCTTTGAATTCCTTTGAAATGCTCATGATGAGATCTTGGATGGCAGAATAATCGCTGATACTTAAAGAGAGCAAAGATATTTCATCGTAACCTGTCTGCTGAATGGACGAGCGGAGTGATGCAAGGATGTCCTGGAGGGGTCGTTCTCGCACGGGGCGGGCGATAAACCCCGCCTGACAAAAGCGGCAACCATGCGAACAACCGCGCATGACCTCAATAGCGATCCGGTCATGGGTGGTTTCGATATTCGGCACCAGCGGTTTTTCCGGTGGGGTGGGAAGGGTGGCGATCATGTTCTTTTTGATCGGTTTGAGCGATTGTTGACCACCTACTGCGAAATACCGCTGGATATCATAGAACTCAGGAACGTAGACGCTTTTCAGTGCGCTGATCTTCTCAAGGGTCTTTTCTCGTGAAAGACCTTCATTGACGATATGCAGGATCTTGAGAACGATCTGCTCGCCATCGCCGATGACGAAGGCGTCGATGAAAGCGTTCATGGGTGCCGGGTTGAAAGTGGCATGACCTCCAGCGAGAACCAGTGGGTCACGATCTTGGCGATTTTTGCGCAGAACGGGAATGGCGGAGAGATCGATGAGATTCAACGCGTTGGTATATAAAGTTTCGTACGGCAGTGAAATTCCAAGCACGTCGCAATCACGTACGGGGTGTTTGGTCTCAAGGGAGAATAATGGGATGCCGTTATTGCGCATAGACATTTCCATATCATCCCAAACAGAAAATGCTCTCTCAGCCAAAAAAACAGGGCAAGCATTTATTTCATCGTAAAGTATATTCAACCCAAGATTAGAAAATCCAATTTCATAAACATCCGGGAAGGCGAGAACGGCTTTTACAGAGATGGAAGCCCAATCTTTTATCACCTGGTTAAATTCACCACCCACATAGCGCCCGGGTTTTTCAATATTAAAGAGCGTGCGATCTAAAAATTGACTGATCTCTTCAGGGGAGATGGACGTTCGTTTCAATTACAACAGCCCTTTGCTTGTGCCACCATCAACAACCAGCATCACTCCATGAACATAGGAAGCAGCGGGTGAAACGAGAAAAGTAGCCACACGAGCGAACTCTTCGGGTTTGCCAATTCGGCGCAAGGGGGATTCGGCAGCCTGTTTGCGATATTCTTCTTCAATCGATGAGCGGTTTGTCGTGGCGCGGATTTGCATCAGGCTCTGAACGCGTTCTGTGTTCGTCCAACCGGGGAGAATCGAGTTTACCCGTATCCCGAGCGGTCCAAATTCGTTGGCTAGCGATTTTGTAAGACCAACCGTAGCAGCCCGGATAGAATTAGAAAGGATCATGTTGGGCAGTGGTTGTTTTACGGCAGCAGAAGTGATGGTTAAAATGCTGGGAGATGGTGACTTCATAAGAAATGGCTTGGCAGCCTGGATCAAACGGACGTGGCTTAAAAAAGTAGTATTGATTGCCTTTTCCCACTCTTCGATCGAGAAATCATCCATCGCACCAGCCGGCGGGCCACCTGCATTGGTGATCAAAATATCAAGCCCATCAAAGTGAGCTTGAATCTCCTGTACGAGACGAGTTGGAAAATCCGCTTCTGCAACATCGCCGGCAACTGCAAAAACGCGGGCGCCAGGGATTTTTTCCAATTCCAATTTTGCTTGTGAAAGAGAGCCCTCATTACGACCATTGATGATGACGGTGGCACCCTCCATCAGCAACTGGCGGGCAGTTGCAAACCCTAATCCCTTGCTGGAACCGGTTATCAACGCAGTTTTTTCTTTGAGAAAAAGATCCATACTTCACCTACCAAATCTCTATTTTCGACCCTAAAAATTGTACATCCCGGAAACGGTTTTCCATCTGAATGAAAACCGATGCCAGACTGCTCTCCAAGAAACGGCGATCATTCCCGATCATTGCACATGCCAGCACACTCTGATCCCAATGATCCAGCAGCTCGACCTCTGCCGCAGAGACGTTGAATCTTTTTTGCAAATAGCTCAATAATGGTTTGATCTGGCTGCGCTTCGCTTTAAGCGAGTGGGAATTATATAGCAAGATGCGGAAAGTTAATACACCTACATGCATTAAAAAAGATTATAGTCTTAGAAATGGATTAATAGTAAGATTGTCATTCGAGGTAATGATTCTGAATGAAGAAGATCATTGAAACGTACGACCAAGCGCTGGATTTTATTTATTCCAAGGTAGATTTCAGTTACACCAAACAACAGCGGTATTCAGAAGAAGTGTTCAATCTGGAGCGGATGCTCTCATTCGTGAAGCCGTTGGGAAATCCACAAAACACTTTCCGAGCAGTTCATGTCGCGGGCACGAAAGGAAAAGGATCAATTTCTGCCATGATCACATCGGCATTGCAGACGGCAGGATACAGAACTGGATTCTATTCATCCCCTCACATGATCGATTATACGGAACGGATCCAAATCGATTCGAAGCCAATTCCCCAAGAGGACTTTGTCCGTATCATTAACCGCATGTATCCCCTGATCCAAAAGACTCCCGGGTTGACAACATTCGAGATCACCACTGCAATGGCATTTGAATATTTCAAGGATATGCAGATAGAATTTGGGGTTATCGAAGTTGGCTTGGGGGGTAGGTTGGATGCAACCAATATCATCAATCCGGAAGTATCAATCATCGCATCGATTTCTCTCGATCACACCGGAATTCTCGGGAATACTGTTGAAGCGATTGCAGCGGAAAAAGCCGGGATCATCAAACACGGCATCCCGGTGGTGATTTCTGATCAGATTCCTTCCGTTTATGACGTGTTTCACAAGATCACCCAGGAAAAAAGTGCCCCATTCATCAATGTGAGAGAGGTACTGGACTATCGTGATCGGAAAAGTGATCTGTCTCATCAAACGTTCACCGTTCATTTTCCTGAAAGAATCACCAATGGGTCTCGGGAAAAGAATGGAATGCTAGACATAACCATTCCGCTTTTGGGAAAACATCAGATGGAGAACGCCGGAGCCGCTTTTTGCGCGTTAAAGGTGCTGCAGGAAAAAGGCTACAAAATCTCTGACCGTTCAATCCAATCGGGATTTTGCAATGTTTCATGGCCGGGGCGCTTCGAAATCTTGCGAAAAGAGCCTTACTTGATCATTGATGCAGCTCACAATCTGGATTCTTCGCATCGATTGGTAGAAACGATCCAAGAACTGTTCCCCGCTAAAAAGATCACCCTGATTTTTGGAGCATCGGAAGACAAAGATATTGCAGGCATGCTGGATAATTTTTCGAAAGTGGCGCGCCTGGTCATCCTCACGCAATCAACCCATCCTCGGGCAGCCAAACCAGACGTGCTACAAAAAAGCATGCGAGCAGCGCCTTGCGATACAATTATGCTTGAGGATGTGCAACGCGCTCTGGAATATGCCCTCGAGCATGCCCAAAAAGATGATGTCATTCTCGCCAGCGGCAGCGTCTTCATAGCTGCTGCAATCAGGGAGATATGGTTTAGTAGGCATACGGAGATAACTGTTTAATGAACAATTCAGATAAACATGAAAATATTTCAGCAGCTTTATTGCAGAGATCCGATGAGCTAAATGAAATCCCAAACCAGGTACAAGACGAGAGCGGATTCATTCATTCCAAGGCTTTGATACTAAAAGATTTCATCATCTTCCCCAAGATGATTTCGCCTATCTTTGTGACAGAGGTGGATGATATTCAGGTTATTCTGAACGTGTTACAGGAGAGAACCACACTCATCGGATTGATCAGAGAGAAAGAAGAGGGCAGGTTCTATAAAATCGGTATCGAGTTTGCAATTGGAAAATTGATCGAACTAGGAGAAGGAAACTATTCGGCGCTTATCCAGGGCCGCAGGCGGGTGGAGATAACCGATACCGTCAAAACCGACATCGGATTTGAAATTCACGCAAAGCCGCTTCTTGAAAGCCCGGAATACGATAAGACTACCAAAGCCTTAAGCAAGATTACGCTGGATCTGTTTACGCAATGCGTTCAATTGGATCGCAGCTTGCCTGAAGACATTGGCGTATATGTGATGAGCATTTCTGAGATCGACTGGCAAGCCGATGTCATCGCCTCAGCGATTTCGCTTCCCCTTGAAAAACGCGTAAAAATCTTGCAGATGGTAGACATTCAAGAACGATTGCAATTCATCAATTCTTGCCTGGCGCAAGAACTGGATGTGTTGCGGATCGAAGACGATTTGCAAAGCAAAGTACAACGCGAGGTTGATAAAAACCAGCGCGAGTTCTACCTGCGGGAGCAAATAAAAGCCATTCAACTGGAGCTTGGTGAACGTGATATTTGGGAGCAAGAGATCTTTGAATATCAACAAAAGTTGAGCAAATTGGCTTTACCTGATGAAGTGCGAAAAACAGCCAACAAAGAATTGAGTAGGTTGAAAGAAGGACCTTCGTTTTCTCCTGAAATGGGGATCATCCGCAATTACCTGGATTGGATCATTGAACTGCCATGGAAGGAACAATCGGAGGATAACCTGGATATCAACCATGCCATCAAGGTGTTGGAGGATAACCACTTCGGTTTGGAAAAAGCCAAAGAGCGGATCCTGGAATACCTGGCTGTAGAAAGTTTGGGAAAAGGAACGACGAAACAACCGATCCTTTGTTTTGTCGGACCACCCGGTACAGGGAAAACTTCCTTGGGAAAATCCATTGCCCAATCGTTGGGGCGAAAATTCGTTCGCTTGAGTTTGGGGGGAATTCGCGATGAAGCCGAGATACGCGGGCACCGGCGAACTTATGTTGGGGCACTGCCGGGCAGGGTGATCCAAACCATGCGCCGCGCTGGTACTATTAATCCGGTTTTCATGCTCGATGAGGTGGACAAGATCGGATCTGACTTTCGAGGAGATCCGGCAGCAGCGTTACTGGAAGTATTAGACCGAGAGCAAAATTATGCGTTTTCAGACCATTATCTTGAAATGCCTTATGACCTTTCCAAGATTATGTTCATCACAACGGCGAACAATACCGATACCATTCCTTCCGCCCTGCTGGATAGGATGGAAATCATTGAATTTCCAGGTTATATCGAGGAAGAAAAGATTGAAATCGCCAAACAATTTTTGGTTCCAAGGCAACTTGAAGAAAATGGGTTGAAAGATCTCAAAATAGAGATTCCCACGAACACCCTTAGTAAGATCATTCGCGATTACACCTATGAAGCCGGTGTGAGAAATCTTGAAAGAGAGATAGGAAAGATCTTCCGAAAGATAGCACGCCAGTATACTGAAAAGCACTCTGCCCCGAGAACAGTCACACGAGAGATGGTGGAAAAATTTCTTGGTCCGCCAAAGTATTTTTTCTTTGAAGCGAACATGGAAGATGAAACCGGCACGGCTATTGCCATTGCCTGGACGGAAAATGGCGGAGAGATCATGCCGGTTGAGGTGCTGATCACGGATGGAAAAGGAAACTTGCAGATCACAGGGCAGGTAGGCACAGTGATGCAAGAATCAGCGCAAGCTGCCTTGTCGTATTTAAAATCAAAAAGCGCAACATTAAAATTGAAAAAATTCGATTTTGAGAAGATTGATATCCATATTCACATACCTGAAGGAGCTATCCCAAAGGATGGTCCCAGCGCCGGTGTTACCATTGCCACTGCACTGGTTTCGGCTTTGACAAAGCGCAAGGTTTATAAAGATATTGGCATGACCGGAGAGATCACTTTAAGGGGAAAAGTCCTTCCGGTGGGAGGGATCAGAGAAAAGATCACAGCCACCAAACGCGCAGGGATCAAACGCATCATCATTCCAAGAAAAAATGAAAAAGACTTGGTTGAAATACCCAAGTCTGCATTAAAAGACCTTGAAATTATTAAAGTTGATCATCTGGATGAGGTACTGGATATATCTCTGTATCCTTCCACCACCTGAGATTTTTCCTTTCCAGCGGGTGCCATGGCCTCTCCCTCCAAAGTATTGACCCCATTGTTCACTTCATTCAATATTTTGGTCAATTGATTCTTGAGTTCTTTTAATGTTTCGATGGCATATTCATCCGCCTCGCGTTTCATGGCTTTGCTTTGCTCTTCGGCTCTTCTGATGATCTGTTCGGCTTTTGCGCGGGCGGCTTCTACTATTCCATCCCGCTCCACCATTTCCAAACTCTTCTCTCGCGCCAGGTTCACCGTGCGCGTTGCTTCTTCCTGCGCTTGTGCCAGAATTCTGTCTTTTTGATTTAAGATCTGCTGTGATTGCTTGATTTCATCAGGGACAGCCAGACGCATTTGATCTATCAGATCAATCAAGCGATCTTCCTTGATCATTACTTCGTTGGTCAGCCAGAAAGACTTGCTTTCATTGAAAAGCTCTTCCAATTGATCGATCAAATGTAGAATATCCATGCCTTTTCCCTTTTTGCACTAATCACGCAATGATGAGGAATACCCTTGCCGTTTTTCAACATCAATCTTCTTTAATTTTACATCCAATGCTGTGATAACATGCGGCGGTACCATGCTGCTGACATCACCATTCAAAGCTGCGATCTCCCGCACGGTCGTGGAAGACAAAAAGGTATGTTTTTCACTGGTGATGAAAGCAACCACATCAATTTCGGGTGCAAGGCGGTTATTTGCCAACGCCATGCGGAACTCATATTCAAAATCAGAAAAAACACGTAAGCCACGCACAATGACTTCCGCTCCGACCTCTTTGCAAATGTCAACCGTAAGGGTGTTGTATCCGATCACTTCAATATTCGGTTCGTCAAAACTGCGCTTAACGAGGTCGATCCGTTCTTCAGGCGAAAAAAGGAGGGACTTCAACGGTCGATCATAAACAGCCACATAGACCTTAGCAAATAATTTTGCAGCTCTCTGAGCAATATCGATATGGCCATAATGGATGGGATCAAAGGTTCCGGGAAAGATGGCTTTTGTCATTGTTTAGCTTAGTTCTCCATTCGCTGCATTCCATAGATTTTCTAGTTCAAAACGGAGCGCACTGTTTTCTTCGCTTAACAGGTCAGGATCGCGTTCGAGCAGAGATTGTGCTTGTTCCCTTGCTCTTGTTATAAGCTTTATATCAGATATATTTGCCAATTTCAATCCCCCATATCCTGATTGTCGCGTCCCAAAGAAATCGCCGGGACCGCGAGTTTTCAGATCAAACTCAGCCAGTTCAAAACCGTCGTTGGTTTCGGTCATTTTGCGCAGCCGATCATTCTCCAACGCCGTATCCTGGTCCGGCACCAAATAACAATAGGATTCCACATTGCCACGCCCAACGCGACCGCGCAGTTGATGTAACTGCGCCAATCCAAAATGGTTCGCACCCTCAATGAGGATGATGGTTGCATTGGGAATATCCATACCTACTTCAATTACCGTTGTGGAAGCAAGAATATTCAGTTCTCGATCGCGGAACTGCTGGAGAATGGTGTCCTTTTCTTCCTGTTTCAGTTTTCCATGCAGTAACCCGATTTTGTAGTATGGAAAAATTTTGTTTACCAGTTCCTCGTAACCGGGGATGACAGCCGGGGTGAATGTTTCCTCTTCGGCTCCCTCGATCTGCGGGAAAATAACAAACGCTTGATGACCCATCTCTATTTGGTCGCTGATCTTCTCGTATGCTACCGCTTTTTGTTGAGGATGAAGGAGGTAGGTCTTTACGGGGATGCGCCCACCGGGCATATCCGATAGAATTGAAATATCCAAATCACCATAAATAGTCAGATTCAAGGAACGAGGAATGGGTGTGGCTGACATGATCAGGATATGAGGATTCTTTCCTTTCGACCGCAGGGCGGCTCTTTGAGCGACACCAAAGCGATGTTGTTCATCGATCACCACAATTTGGAGATCGTGGAAATTGACCGGTCCTTCTAGCAGGGCATGCGTTCCAATGACGAGCTTTATTAAACCTGATGCAAGATCTTGCCTGATATGTTCTTTTTGTTTTTCTGGCGTGTCGCCAATGAGCAGTGCAATTTCATTTTTTGAAAGAACCTGATCATTGAAAAGCATGGCACTGATCGTTTCAAAGTGCTGTTGAGCCAAGATGGCTGTGGGCGCTAAAAAAGCTGCCTGTTTGCCACAACGAAACACGATTTCCATGGCAAATCGGGCGATCACGGTTTTTCCTGATCCCACATCTCCCTGCAGTAAGCGATTCATCTGCCTCCCCGAGCGCAGATCCGTTTGAATGTCTCCGAGAGCATCCCGTTGGGAAGCAGTTAACAAAAAGGGCAGATTTCGGATCTCACTCTCAAGCAAGCTCTGGTCGATCTGGTATGTACCAGAAACGTTGGCTTGCCATTCGCGTTTTTGTCGGATCACGCCAAGCTGCATGAAAAATAATTCATCGAATGATAGGCGTTCGCGCGCTTTTTCGAGGTCGTTTTGAGACCTGGGAAAATGAATGGACTCCAGAGCCTGGTTCAGAGAACAGAGTCGTTCTGCGGATAGGATCGAAGGTGGCAGGTAATCCTTGATCCTTTCAGCCCAATATTGGATAGCCTGGTAGATTCTTTCGCGCAACCACTTTTGTTGAATGCCGGCGGTCAAAGGATAGACAGGAACGATGCGATTGGTATGCAAATGGTCTGCATTAACCGGTTCCCATTCGGGATTATTCAAACATACCCTGCCCAGATAGGTGTCTATTTTCCCTGAAGCGACGATCTGCGTGCCGATGTTCAAACGGGTGGCAAGCCAGGGTTGGTTGAACCAGGTAATGAACAGATGACCGCTTCCATCCCCTATGATGGATTCTACAATCTGCAGACGGCTATTGCGGGCTTTTCTTTTTTGAATGGATTGTATGGCACCGCTGACGGTCACTTCCGCACCAGGCTGCAGGTCGCGAATTGGCGTGAGGCGTGAATAATCGTTATGCCTGCGAGGGTAATAGTGAAGCAGATCATAAATGGTTGAAAGATTCAGCTTCTTCATCTTTTGTGCCATCTTTTCCCCGATGCCCTGAATGACAGTGAGAGGAGCGAAAACCGCTTTGGGTTGATAGGAAAGTGGTTGTGAAAACGATCTTTCAACGAGGGGTGAATTCCCTTTTTCCGTTTCGGGATTTTCTTGCCTGATCAGACTCAAAGCTGAGCGAATGATCGCTTTTCGCCCATCTACCTGGCTGGTAGCGTATGGCTCGAATACTGAGACGATTTGCCCGACGAGTACCTCATCGGCTCCCGCAGCGAGAGCGCGGGTTGCCCAGGCTGGTATCATGGTTTCCATGCCGCCGACCATGGCTTTATTGTTAAACCCCTTTTTTATTTCCAACTTAAGAAATCGAAAAAGCTCTAAAAAAGAAGCATGCATGGAGTTATTTTACTCAATGATTGATGCATACTTCAAGAATGATCGTTGTGTTATTCGATGGCAATGATGAATTGATAAAAGGGTTGTCCGCCTTCGTGCAGTTCCAATTCCAGATCGGGATACTCCCTTTTCAGGTGGTCCATCACGCTATCCACCTGTTTCTTAGTCACATTGTTGCCATAGAGAATGGTGAGATGTTCTTTTTCATGCAGATCGACAGCTTGCAGCAGGTTGTCACACGCTTTTTCCAACGTATCGGCGGACCCAACAAGGGTATCATTGAGCAGCGAAATGACCTCGCCAGATTTAACATCGATCCCATTTACCGTTATGGAGCGGGTTGCGGTTGTGATCTCGCCGGAATCCACATCTTTCATGATCTCGTTCATGCTTTCAACAACCGCATCCAGGTCTCCATCCGGATCGATCATGAGCGCGGCGGTTAAACCTTCTGGGATGCTACAGGTTGGCACAACGCGCACTTTCTTATCGGTCATGGCGCCGGCAGATTGGGCAGCCAGATGGATGTTCTTGTTGTTTGGCAAGATGACGATCTTATCGGTAGGGAGGTCTTTGAAGGCAGAAACGATCTCTTCGGTGCTTGGGTTCATGGTTTGTCCGCCCTGGATGACAGCCGCCAGCCCCAGGCTGTAAAAGATGCGCGTGATGCCTTCACCGGGTGAAACCGCCACCACACCAATTTGTCCTTCTTTGATCTTGGGAGGGACAACAGTGGGAACAGACGCTTTGGATTTTTTTTGCTCTTTCATCTGTTCTATGAGATTTTCGATATATACCTTCTTGATTGTGCCATACCCCATCACCAGGTCGATAGGATCATATTTTTTCTCTTTTGGAACATGGATGTGCATGCGGTAAAGGTCTTCGCCTTCACCAACCTGGATGGAAGTGCCCACTTTTTCCAGCGCATCGTAAAATGCGGAGAGGTTGAAGTTTGCTTCGGGTTCGAAATCAACTACCACTTCAAAATCCTGCCCGGCTTCGATCGATTCATTGAGCTCTTCACTTTCCATCTGTTCAAGAGATAAAGTGACCACTTTTTCTTCTGCCACATCAATGGATTCCCCCTTGATAAAGCGGAGAATCCCTTCGAAGATGATGAACAGCCCTTTTCCTCCAGAGTCCACAACCCCGGCTTGTTTGAGAATTGGCAGCAATTCGGGCGTTCTTTTAACGGATGCGTCCGCGCTGACAACCATGTTCTCAAAGATCTTCAGCAGGTCATCGGTGTTCTGGCGCGACTGTTCTGCTTCACGGGCAATATCCTTGATCACGGTCAGAATGGTTCCTTCAACCGGACGAACCACGCCCTTATACGCGGTATTACGGCTTTCAGCTAAAGCCGATACCAGTAGATCTGCGGTAAGCTCTTCCCGCTCATCCAAAGCTCTGGCGAACCCGCGCAAGATCTGCGATAAGATAACTCCAGAATTTCCTCGCGCGCCCATCAAAGCGCCATGTGCAAATTTTTTCGCGATCGTGCCGACGTTGGTCTCCGTAGCGCTTTCAATTTCTGCATAGGCAGTTTTCAGCGTCAGAAACATATTGGTGCCCGTATCACCATCAGGAACGGGGAACACATTGAGGGAATTCACCAGCGGTTGGTTCGTCTTTAACCAGGTTAACCCGGCGTAAAAATACTTTTTCAGATCTTGCCCATTGATTTTTGTGCAAGACATAGTTCTACTCTCATCCACTTGTTGTGGGGTGGTTTCGACATGCGCCATATTGAACCTCAAAGATGATTTCTAGTTAATCAGGGTCGCTAACTCTCAACCCACGAACATGGATGTTAACATCCTTTACGGAAATTCCGGTTGATTTCTCGATCTGGAACTTTACGTTGCTGGCAACGCTGTTGGCGACAGAAGATATCCTTGTTCCGTATTCGATGACGAGATACATATCGACCGAGATGGATCCGTCATCGTTGTAATGAACGACGACTCCGGATGTGGGGTCTTTCTGAAAGAGTTTTGTGATCCCTCTTGCCACGCCTTCGTATGCCAGACCCACCACACCGTAGGATTCAAGGGCGGCTTGAAAGGCAATGACAGCGATCGCATGGTATGAAATATAAATATTGCCCAGTTGGTTTTCTGTTACACTCATTTCAATGATACTTTCTTTGATTACCATGTATATAAAACAAAAAAACTTGCCGATAGTTACGGACTATGGTAAACTATCTCCTCGTTATTTTACTTTGTTTTTAAAAGATTGGCGAATTATTGAAAGGGAATGAAAATGGCTAGATGTGAAATTTGTGGAAAAACAACCACTTTTGGGCACAATCGCAGTTTTTCCCAGCGAGCTACGGAGCGTAAATTCAGACCGAATTTGCAAAAAACGACCGTTGTGGAAAATGGGAAAGCGGTGAAAAAGGTTGTGTGCGCAAAATGCCTGAAAACGATGGTAAAAGATCGATAAAATCAATCCTTTACGATAAAAGGAGCTGATCCCGAAGCGTAATGCAGAAGGCATCAGCTCTTTTTGATTTCAAAAAACGCAATCGTTTTCTTTATTTAAGGAAACTTTTCAATTGTCGAACGGCTGCAGCTATGCCTGCTTCGTTGTGAAAAATTGCAGAACCGATCACGAAAGAATCAGCCCCTGCTTGAAGAACGGTCGGCAGGGTGTTCTGATCGATTCCGCCGTCCACTTGCAGATAAATATCGCGCTCTTGTGCGTCGATTATTTTTCTAATCTGCATGATTTTTGACAGCACGGAAGGAATGAACTTCTGACCGCCAAAGCCAGGATCAACGCTCATCACCAAAACCAGATCCACCATATCCAGAACCGCGGAGATGGAATCTGCCGGCGTTCCGGGATTGAGAACGATTCCCGCCTGGCAGCCATGGTTTTTGATATTCTGCAATGTGCGATGGATGTGCGCATCGGATTCAATGTGCACCGAGATCAGATTCACCCCGGCTTTCGCAAAAATGGGGATGAAATCATTCGGATTGGAGATCATCAGATGGGCGTCTATGGGGAGGGTGGTAAGCTGGCGGCAGGTTTGTGCGATGGCGGGTCCCATAGAAATATTGGGAACGAAATGACCATCCATGATGTCCAGGTGGACCCAATCGATTCCGGCAGCGATTGCTTGATCAAGCTGATCTTTTAAACTTCCAAAATCGGCATTCAGGATCGAGGCGTTGATGATCTTTTTCACGGGCATTCTCCAAGTTCTATTTCGTTAATCTTACTACAAGCAGAGGTCGGTTATGCCTATGGAATATACCTGGTCTTTTCCTGGTTGGAAAAATGATTCTCAATGTGTCTGCACAGAGTGTTTTTTTCTATTCTCTGGCGATCCTTTTTGATATAGGTTTGAATGGCTGCGTGGAGTTTTCCCGCATTGGTATAGCGTTGTGCAGGCGATTTTGCGATTGCGCGCAGCATGATTCTTTCCAATTCTTTGGAGATCGAACCAGATAGATCGCTCGGATGTGGCGGTTCTTCAGTTTGGTGCATACGGATCAGTGTATCCAAATCGTCATGATAGAAGGGAGGAAAGCCAAGGGCGAGGATAAACAGAATGACCCCCAGTGCGTACACATCAGAAGCAAAACTGGGGCTGAATCCCTGCGGGAGTTCAGGTGCCAGATAAACGGGCGATCCCCAGATGTTCTTTTGCTCCGCCGCTATGTACTTGCGGAGCGGTGCGCGGCAGGCAAGCCCAAAATCGCTCAAGGTCAAGCAGTTTTCATCTTGCACAATAATATTCTGGGGTTTGAGATCGTTGTGCAAGATTTTGCGCTTATGCAGGTAAGCAACTGCCGCGCTGATCTGTAGGAAATAGCCCAGCAGATCCATTTCAGGCAGAATGGTTTTATCAGAAAGGAATTCTCTGAAATTTTGTGACCCGTAGAAGGGTGTAGCATAATAAGGATAGCCATCTATAGAGCCCGACCCTATGATCCTTTGTATATGCGGGTGGTGAAGCGAGCGCAATATTCTACTCTCCTGCTCGAAAGCGCCTCTCTCTTCTTCCGATCTACAAATTTTGATCACAATACGGCACCGGGTTGAAAGGTCTTTTCCATAGTATAAGAGCGACATTCCCCCTGCATCAATTCGCTTTTCCACCAGGAACCGCTTATCCAATACTGTGTTGCGAAAATCGACTTCTCTATATTCCAAGTTCATAATAATCAGGTAATATAGTTAATAATATTCCATATATGGAAAGAATAGAATGAAAAAATCTACATTACCATTCTGGCTTGGAACGTTTTTGGGGATCGGTTCTTTCATTCTGGCATTGATCGTGATTTTTTCTTTTCCAGACACAAAAGATGACGCTCTGCCAACAGCAATCGTGAAGATCACACCCTATGTACCGACTGCCACAAATTCCATGGTGGAACAAACCGAGATTGCATCGTCACAGGAACAGGCGACTGCGCTGCCGGGGGTTTTTGCAACCAACATGCGCGTGCGCGTTTCCAATACTGGAGGGGATGGGCTGAAAATCCACACGGAGGCGGGCATAGAATCGGACACCCTGACAATCGCTTCTGAGAACTCCCTGTGGATGATCGTAGAAGGACCTACCATCAAAGAAAGCCGCATCTGGTGGAAGATCCAATCGCTGGATTCAGCCATAGCTGGTTGGGCGGTGCAGGATTATCTGACGGCTGAATACCAGTAACGCAAAGAGGAAGCTATGGAAATTGATGCAGTCAACGAGTTGGCGCTCAAAGTCATGGATAATTTGGAAAAGGTGATCATCGGGAAACGCGAGGTGCTCGAGATGGTCGTGCTGGGGCTGTTTTGCCGCGGACATATTCTGATAGAGGACGTGCCCGGCACTGGTAAGACCATGCTGGCGAAAAGCCTGGCAATCAGCATGGGAGGAAAATTCAGTCGCATCCAATTCACCCCCGATATGCTGCCCAGTGATGTGACCGGCATATCCATGTACAATCAGGCAAGCCAGACCTTCGAATTCCGCCCCGGTCCGGTGATGGCGGAGATCGTGCTGGCAGATGAGATCAACCGGGCTACCCCAAAAACGCAATCGGCACTGCTGGAAGCCATGGAGGAGAGGCAAATAACGGTAGATGGGAAGACGCATAAATTGCCAGATGGCTTTCTGGTGTTTGCCACCCAAAACCCAATCGAATACGAAGGCACCTTTCCACTCCCAGAAGCCCAGCTTGATCGTTTTTTGATGCGCATCCACATTGGATACCCGATCTTTCCTGACGAAATGCGCATTCTGGAATCACAAAGTCATTCCCATCCCATTGAATCCCTGCAATCCGTGACCTCAAGCGATGAGATTCAAGCAGCCCAACAGGCAGTGAAAAATGTGCTTGTTTCCGAACCCGTTAAGAAATATATCGTCAACATTGTTGAAACCACTCGCCAGGACAAGGACATTTATCTGGGAGCTTCGCCGCGCGGCAGTTTGGGGCTATATCGAGCAGGACAGGTGTACGCCATTCTTCGAGGCAGGGAATATGTCACTCCTGATGATATCAAAAAGGTGGTGATACCCATACTGGCTCACCGCATCGTGCTGCACCCAGCAGCCCGCATTAAAGATCTCAACAAGGACGCTCTGATCGGTGAAATATTGGAACGGGTTGAGGTTCCGGTGCACGCCTGAATATGAAAACCAAACGCCGTTTTTACTTTTTGTTGGTCGGAATTGCCGGCTTTCTGGCATTATGGATCATCTTTAAAGACGACCTGTTTCTCAATATTCTGATCCTCATTCTTTCGCTCGCGATCATCAGCTACCTATCTGCGCGTATTGCGCTCAAAGGCATCATCTTGCAACGAACCTCTCGTTTTCAAAAGATGAACGTGGGCGATTATTTCGAAGATCATTTCGATATTGAAAATACGCATCCCTTGTGGAAACAGTGGCTGGAGATACGCGATTATTCGGGAATTTCGGGGAACGCAGAGGAAGCCAGAATTCTGGCTGGTATCGATGCAAGGAAAGTCCGCACTTTCAACACCTACACATTTCTTCGGAAACGAGGTGAATTCACTCTAGGACCCATGCGGTTGGTATCAGGCGACTTTTTTGGCTTTTTCGAACTTTCCAGGATAGTTGAGAACCCCAAAAGGTTGGTGGTACTGCCGCGCATTGTCAAGCTAGACCATTTTGCATACCTGCCTGCTTATCTCAGTGGTGGTAAAGAGCTCAAGGTGGCGTCTCCCGAAACAACGCCATTCGCAGCGGGAGTGCGGGAATATTTCCCGGGCGATACGCTGCGGCGCATTCATTGGCCTACCACCGCCCGTAAAGCGAAACTGATGGTGAAAGAATTCGACAAAGACCCGCAGATGAACACCTGGATACTGGTAGATTGCGCGGCTGAAAATCATTTTGCGCCCAAAGAAACTGATCCTTTCAGCCATCCATCAGATTATTGGAGCGTTCGCCGGCAAGCTCGTTACGAGTTGCCGTGTTGCACATTCGAGTATGCAGTGACTGCAGCAGCGTCGATCACGAAGTTTTTCATCGAGCACAATTTTGGGGTAGGGGTGATCTCATCCAATCACCAGGGGCAGGTGCTGGTTTCGGATCATGGCTACCGCCAGCTTGGAAAAGCATTGGACATATTGGCGTCGTTGCAGCCGGATGGAAATATTCCATTCGATGTTTTCGTTATGGATCATATAAAGCGGATCAATCGCGGCAATACGGTGATCTTAATTTCAACATTACAAAATGCGCAGATGCTCAATATCATCGATCTGGTGATGGCGCGCGGTCTCGCAGGGATCTACGTGTGCGTACACAAAGCTTCTTTCTTGCAAGACAAAAATACACCTCCGGCGTATGACTGGTTTCAAGCGGAAATACAGATGCGTGCCATACCATTCTTTCAGATTCACTACACAGCAGACGTAAAAGAATGCCTTGAAAATGAAATTGCTATGCGCCCATCACCTGCTGCCCGACATCCAGAAAGAACGTAAAACAAAAATGCCCTGGTCGGATAGCTGTTGGTTGCCGAGACAGGGCATTTTAAGCAAGAATCCTTCTGGATCATTTCGATCCGTTTACCATGGCTTTTTTCAATATCTGCTTCACATTCTCCACCGGGATGAATTGAATGCTCTTTTTGACCTCATCCGGCAGTTCGTTCAGATCTCCTTTGTTTTCCTTGGGGAGGAAAATGGTTTTTAACCCGGCGCGGTGAGCTGCCAGCATCTTTTCCTTGATCCCGCCGACGGGCAAAACCTGACCGCGCAGGGTTATTTCGCCGGTCATCCCGACCTCAGGGCGGATGGATTTTTGGGTGAGCAGAGAGATCAACGCCGTGGTCATCGTCACTCCGGCAGATGGGCCGTCTTTCGGTGTTGCTCCAGCCGGGACGTGCAGATGGATATCTGATTTTTCGAAGAAATTTGGATCGATATTATATTCCGCTGCATGCGCGCGCACATAGGACAAAGCCGCCTGGGCAGATTCTTCCATGACATCGCCAATGGAACCGGTGATCTTGAATTGCTGGTTGCCGGGCATGCGCGTGGCTTCGATGAAGAGGATATCTCCGCCTGTTGGCGTCCAGGCAAGGCCGGTGGCAACGCCTGGAATGGATGTGCGCAACATGATCTCCTCCGCCGGTTTGAAGATGGGCCTGCCAAGCATATCATGCACATTCCTGGCGGTCACATTTTTCATCATACGTTTCTTCTCAAACTTGCGCGTCACGATCTTGCGCAGCACACCCCCGATATTGCGTTCGAGGTTGCGCACCCCCGATTCGCGCGTGTACTCACGGATGATGGTGAGGATGGCTTCATCCTCGAACGTGATCTCGCGCTGCAGAAGCCCGTTCTCTTTCAACTGGCGTGGGATCAGGTAACTTTTCGCAATCTGCAATTTTTCATTTTCGGTGTAGCCGGAAAGTTGAATGATCTCCATGCGATCCAGCAGAGGGGCGGGAATGGTTTCGATCGTGTTAGCCGTGGTAATGAACATGACCTGAGAAAGATCGAAAGCTACCTCCAGATAGTTGTCACGGAATTCCGAATTTTGTTCGGGGTCCAATACCTCCAGCAAAGCGGAAGATGGATCTCCGTGGAAATCGGAAGATAATTTATCGATCTCATCCAGCATAAAGACCGGGTTGCACGACTCAACGCGGCGCAGCGATTGGATGATGCGCCCTGGCATGGCGCCGATATAGGTGCGGCGGTGCCCGCGGATCTCGGCTTCGTCGCGTGTGCCTCCCAGCGAAGCGCGGATAAATTCGCGCCCCATAGCCGCCGCGATGGATTTGCCAAGCGAAGTCTTGCCAACGCCGGGTGGACCCACGAAGCACAGAATGACACCTTCGCGCTCCTGACGGATGGAATCATGATATTCCTGGCTTGAAAGTTCGGCTTTGCGTTGCAGGCGCAGTTTGCGCACTGCCAGATACTCGAGGATGCGCTTTTTCACGTCATCCAGCCCATAATGATCGCGATCAAGCACGGCTTTGGCATGCCGAATGTCGAGGTCATCTGTTGTGGTTTTGGACCATGGCAGCGAAACCAGCCAGTCTAAATAGGTGCGGATGACGCCATATTCCGCGGCTGCGGTGGGCAGATGCGAAAGGCGATCCAGCTCACGGACAGCCATTTTCAGCGCTTCTTCGCTCATGCCGGCTTTCTGAATCTTTTCGCGAAACTCGCTTACCTCAGCGCCCTGTTCGTCAGATTCGCCCAGTTCTTTCTGAATAGCTTTGAGCTGTTCGCGCAGGTAATATTCGCGCTGTACCTTTTCAATCTCTTCGCGCGCCTCATTCTGGATCTTTCTGCCAAGGTTGAGCACCTCACTTTCGCGGGTGAGAATGCCGACCAGCTTGCGCAATTTTTCTGTGGTGGAATCCAGTTCCAGGATCTGTTCCGCATCTTCCACTTCCATGCGTTGCAAGTTTGCGATGTTGTAAACGGTTTGCAGAGGGTCTTGCAGGGCGTTGATCGAAATGACGATCTCACCGGGGATCGATGGCACCAACTCGGCGATCTGGCTGAACTGGTCGCGCACATTGCGCGCCAGGGCTTCGATCTTCAAACCGGTCTCAATCTTTTCAGGGGCTGGTGTGACCAGGGCTTTCAGATAGGGTCTGGTTTCGGTGTATTCCTTGACCTTAAAGCGGGTGGTGCCCTGTACCAGCAGGCGGATCGTGCCATCTGGTGCGCGAAACAGACGGTGGATGATAGCCAATGTGCCATACTGGTAGAGCATAGCTGGTTCGGGTTCGTCAACGCTCGGGTCTTTCGAGGCGATCAAGCCCACCATGCGATTGGATTTCACCACCTCATCTACCAGGCGGACGGAGCGCGTCTGCCCGATGGTCAGTGGGACCGCGGTTTGCGGATATACCACCAGACCGCGTAGCGGTAGAATGGGCACTTCTTCGGGAAATTCCGCCTGATCGTTCTGATCGCCCGCTTTGTTTTCTATTTCTACCAGACCTTCGTCGTTTGTCAGATCGTCCATGTTCATTGCCAGCACCATTTCGTTAAAATCTCTTTCTTCATCAGCAAACAGCTCAAGAATTTCCATGATATTGGTTTTCCAGCGAGAAGCGGGCATAATTTAGTTCACCTTGATCTGTTTTACTTTTGCTTTGGGCAGGGTGATGTGCAGAAAACCATTCTCGTACACTGCTGTGATGCTGCCTTCATCAATGGGGGAGGGAATTTCCACAGAGGATGAAAAATCTCCGCTGGGGATCTCCATTTGATGAAAAGCACAATCAGGGTAACTTTCCCAACGTGTGCCATCAATGGTAAGCACCGTCCCGCTGATATTAATGCTGAAATCCGCCACATTCATGCCGGCGATCTCCATGCGCACCACATAGCTTTCGTCTGTCTCGATCAGATCGGTGGGTGGGCGCCAGGCATGCGGTTTGGAGCTGATATGCCAGTGGGTGATGCGGGTTGTAAACTGGATCGGACCGCTGTCATCGAACGGTCGCGACCCTGAAGGGGTTAACTGAATTTGAATGTTCTCCATACTTCACCTTCCCAAGTCCATGAACTTATTTTGCCTCAGTTCAATTATAAGGGATATAAGCGTTGTGTTAAACAAGGGGCTTGTAAGCGATGATGCGGGGACAACCGGCAGGAAATGGTCGCTCCGCATCATCGAAAGTGAGGAAAGGAGAGGGATGTCTGCTATTTCATTCGATTTTCTCATCTCTTTCCGTATCAATGGGTGATGATTTCCGCCAGTAGTGGGGAACTGCAAAGTTCCCCACTGCGCGTTCAAGCAGATAGGAGGAGGCTACCTGATTTCTGCGCTTGCTGGCTGAGCTGGGACTTCCCAGAATGGCGAGGAGTTCGATGCGTTCAACGCTCTCATTCTAGTGCTGCGCCCTGGTAAATCGTTCACCCGCAGGGACGATTTAGAGGGTACCTGCAGGATGATTCCTGCTTTGCCGTTCTCCATCTTCGGTCGGACTGTTGACAGGGAGAAAATTTACGCCAAAATAATATTAATTTCACTTGCGGAGGGAACAGCATGCAGAACGAGATCACCGAAAGCGGCAAATTATTGAAAACGGATGGAACGCTGGAGCAAATTGGGTGGGCAAGGACCCAGAATCTGGACTGCAATCTGGAGAACGCTCATTTCTACACGCTGAAAGCACTGCAAAAATTCCGCATCAAACGTTGGGATTATTACGCGGTGTTCACCCCCAATCGTTTCTTTTCCGCCACGGTGGCGGACCTGGGTTATGCAGGCAACGTGTTCGTCTATCATTTGGATTTCGCGACCAAGGAATTGCATGAGGAAGGGCTGGTAATTCCCTTTGGCAAGGGCATCCAGCTCCCACGCAACAGCACGCAAGGGGAGACAATCTTCAAGAATGAAAAAGTCGCATTGCAGTTCAGCGTAGATGGCAAGACCCGCCGGGTGGTGGTGGATTGGCAATCTTTCCACAATGGGAGAGGCATTTCCGCTGACCTGATCCTGCAGGAATTGAAAGAGCACGAATCCATGAACGTCGTTATCCCTATCGGGAAGAAACGCTTCTATTACAACCGCAAGATCAATTGCATGCCCACCCGGGGAGTGATCACCTATGGCGATGCGCGCGAGGTCTTGAGCGAGAAGAGCAGCATCGCTTCGCTGGATTGGGGGCGCGGGGTGTGGGAATATTCCAGCTTCTGGAACTGGGCGAGCGCGTCGGGCTTTCTGCCCAACGGCGATACCATCGGCTTGAACCTGGGTTGCGGTTTCGGCGATATCTCGCGTGCCACGGAAAACGCGATCATCTTGAACGGTAAACTCCACAAACTGGATCAGGTGCCTTTTGTATATGACAGTGCCGCTTACATGAAACCGTGGATCTTTAAGGATAACCAGGGCAGGCTGGAACTGACCTTCACCCCCTTCAAGGAGCGCGTTGCCACCACCAAATTACTTGTCATTGATAGCGAAGTGCACCAGATGTTCGGCAGGTACAACGGGTTCTTTATCACAGATGAAGGGAAAAAGGTCATTATCCAAGACTTGATCGGTTTTGCGGAAGAACACCATGCCAGGTGGTAAAAATGGCGTAGGATGAGTTCGGTAAAATCAATTTTTGACTTTTCCGGATCGCTCCAACATGGTAAGCTTGATGTGCAGATAATCTAACAAATCCTCTTTCTCGTCGTCCGGCAATTTAGCGAACAGATAATTCAATTCTTCGGATTGTGCTGTTTTTTCAGGCACCGGATCAAGGATATTTGCCATCCTAAAAACAACTTCTGGGGGATAATTTAGCGCACCTGCAATGGCTTTGCCAACAGATTTTCCAACCCCTCTCTCCCCTCTGATGATTCTTGAAATAGTCGATTTCTTGATATTAGCCATCTTAGCGAGCTTTGATTGAGACCACTCTCGCTTTTCAAGCTCCTGCAAAAGCCATTCGGAGAATCCGTTTTTTGTTTCCATAAGACAACTGTATGGTACCAATGGCGTGTAACCCTATGGGAATCTGTTAAGTATCCTATTGACAACTCATCCGTGATGTGCTATTACTTTTACTGTGTTGTCAAAAGGCAACATAGAGGATTGAAATGCGCCAGATGAAAGTCGAAGCGAAACGCCACTGGGAACATGAGCTCATGCGCTGGGAGGGGATTGTAAAACTCCCGCACGGAGGAGTGTACGAAACAGGGGCCCTGCGGGCATCAAGGAAACAGGCTTTGCAGGATGCAGTGCGATTGAAAGAGGATATACAGAATGGACTGCAAGCCCACCATGCTACGGTTGAAGAAACCGGCAAGGGCAGACGATCTTTGTACGACGAACCCATGCGACAAACCAATATCTGGCTGCCAGAAACGATGATCGTCTGGCTCAATACACAACCGAGCAGTATGGGTGAAACGATACGCGCGCTCATCGAAGAGGCGATGAAAAAGTAATTTCCCCTTAAAGGTTTCTGCTTCTCAACTTTCTAGCGGGGTAGCTGCCTTATAGTGCATCTTACAATCCATGCGACCTCATCAAATAGTTGTCTCTGGTTATGGATGAGTGTTTGGATATATTTATTAGATAAAGTAACAAATAAAATTAACACTATTTATTATACAAAATATTTTCTAGGATTGTGTGTCAGTTTTTCTGTAAAATAGTCACAGGACCTTTCAGGATTTGATGATACCCTAACTATCCTGCAATCCCAAATAAATTCTGCCCAATTCCCATTCTTCATTGAATTCCATCAGAATAGCTGAAACAAGTCGCAAACAAGAATCCTCGTTAGGGAATACGCGCACAATGTGAGTTCTGCGTTTAACTTCCTGGCTGAGCCGCTCCATATAGTTAGATGTTCTCAAACGCCTTTGGTGTACTCTCGGAAAGGTAAATACTGTGAACCCTTCCGGTATATTGACCTCCATCCAGTCCGC